>JFJP01037314.1_pt1 | contig 41310 bp, 34 predicted proteins | sample 431651 | NCBI WGS metagenome assembly JFJP01 (sample SAMN02602958, study PRJNA72255) | Microbial mat metagenome, whole genome shotgun sequencing project. | biome: fresh water; feature: sink hole; material: water; isolation source: purple microbial (photo- and chemosynthetic) mats found in...
GCATAGAGTTGGTCGACAAAAAACAGATGTTGCCACTTTCCTATACCTATGATTCTTTGAAACTGGTTGTGAATCTGGATAAAATGTACACCCGCAACGATACCGTCAATATTCAAATAGTGTATACTGCATATCCAAGTCGGTTTACCGATACTTTTGGTGGAGGTGCAGTTACCGATGATAATGGGTTGTATTTCATAAACCCCAAAGGAAAATCCGGCGATCATATGCCGCAAATCTGGACCCAAAACGAGCCGGAGTATGCTTCTGTTTGGTTTCCTACCTTTGACTCGCCTGCGCAGCGTCATACACAAGAATTGGAAATAACCGTAGACTCAAAATACCTGACTCTTTCGAACGGCAAATTGGTTAAACAGCAAAAAAATGCAAATGGTACTCGTACCGATTATTGGCAACAAAATAAAACACATCCCCCTTACCTTACCATGCTTGCTGTTGGCGAATTTGCAAAAATAGACGACAAAGCTGGTAATTTGCCCCTGTCATACTATGTCGAAAAACAATATGCTGCAGAAGCAAAAGCTCTTTTCGGTGCCACACCCCGCATGATAGCATTGCTTTCTAAACTTTTTGGGGTAAAATATCCGTGGGATAAATATGACCAGATAGTGGTGCGCAATTTTGTATCGGGTGCCATGGAAAATACAACTGCTACCGTGTTTGGCGATTTTGTATATGCCTATAAAAATGAGTATGTTGATGCCAATCAGGAAGAAATAATAGTACATGAACTTTCCCACCATTGGTTTGGCGATTTGGTTACCTGCGAAAATTGGGCAAATCTGGTGCTCAACGAAGGATTTGCCAGCTATGCCGAAAATCTTTGGTATGAGTATGAATACGATGTGTATACTGCGCAATACCACCGTTTCAATGATTTGCAAGACTATTTAAATGAAGCTTCATACCAACCCAAAAAAGTGCTGAGGCATGCATATGGTAGCCCCAACGATATGTTCGACGCACACTCATACCAGAAAGGATCCATATTGCTTTATCAACTTCGCAGATTGGTAGGCGATGAAGTATTTTTCGAGTCCATTAAAAGATATCTTACACAATATCAATTCAAAAGTGCAGAACTTTCTGATTTGAGAAAAATATTTGAAGAGGTATCGGGCAAAGATTTGGTGTGGTATTTTGAACAGTGGTACGAGCGCGAAGAATATCCGGAAGTATATACAGAATGGAATTACGACCCTGAAACGAATACTGTAATGATGAATGTAACTCAGGAAATGAGTATGACAGACAGGCCGGTATTCTATCTTCCACTGGATGTAGCCATATACGAAGGTGGCCAAATGCGTATAGAGAAAGTGATATTAGATTCACGTAGCGAATCTTTTGAATTCAAATGCAGTAAAAAACCGGATCTGGTTTTGCTAGACCCCGATTATACCCTGGTGGGCAAACTTACCCGCAACCTTACCGAAGACGAGAGTAAATACATGCTCGAAAATGTATTGCATTTCAGGGCACAAACGGACGCAATTGATGGTCTCTCATTAATTACCCATCAGGCCGATGTGCAAAAACTGTTTTTCAAAGCACTCAAACATCCATTTTGGTTTGTACGTAGCCGGGCCATAGATGTGCTTTATTCGGTAATGGATACCTCAAACGTAAGTTTTACTGAGCAGTTGGTAAATATGGCCAAACATGATGCAAATAGCATGGTGCGCCAAAATACCCTTTCTTACCTCAGGTACCAGACTGCCGGTAGAAACGCCGATTTGTATACCTATATTCTCGACAACGATTCGTCGGCAGGTATGTTAAATACAGCACTTAACATTCTGGCTGAGATTGATATACAAAAGGCCATGCAATATGCCGTGAAATATGAAAGCAATCCTTCATTATTGTCGGGGGTGGCGCAGGTATATGCAACCAATGGCAATGCAGGACAAGGGGAGTTTTTCATAAAAGCATTGAAAGCCTCAAACTATTATGCTCAGTTTACAATTTTTAGCTATTTTGAACAATATCTGCTAAAACAAAAACCTGAAGTAGCAGAACCCCTTACCGAAAAACTGCTCATATTGCATGCGCAGCAAAACAACGAGATGTGGGACCAAATGGTACTTACTCTGGTGTATAACCTGCTTGTAAGTTGGGAAACTATAGCCCAATCGCCCAACTACTATGAATCCACTTCGTTAAGTCCCGAACAATTGAGACAGAAAATAGATCACCTGAATAAAGTATTCTCGTCATTGAGAAACTAGAAGTACATTTTTAAAAAATAAAAAAGTCTTCAGGTATTCATAACCCCTGAAGACTTTGAAATAATAATTCAAATCTAAAAAGCTTTGACCCAAAACAATTACCGGTCGAAGCTTTTTATCTTTACATTAGAAAACTAAGCATAATACCCGCAGCTACAGCCGAACCGATAACCCCGGCCACATTGGGAGCCATAGCATGCATGAGCAGGTGGTTGGTAGGGTCTTCGCGCAATCCTTCCATTTGCGAAACACGTGCGCTATCGGGCACAGCAGATACACCTGCAGAACCAATGAGTGGATTTATTTTATCCTCATCTTTTAGAAACCAGTTCATCATTTTTGCAAAAAGCACACCACCGGCAGTAGCTACCATAAACGATGCTGCACCTAAACCGAATATAAGCATAGACTCAGAGGTAAGGAAAATATCTGCTTGGGTAGATGCACCAACGGTAAGCCCCAAAATGATGGTAACTATATCAATAAGCGCATTTTTTGCAGTATCTGCCAAACGCTTGGTTACACCAGATTCTTTAAGAATATTTCCAAAGAAAAGCATACCCAAAAGTGGCATGGCACTGGGTGTGATAAAAGTAGTGAGCAAAAGCCCGAAAATGGGGAATATGATTTTTTCGGTTTTTGAAACAGTGCGGGGCGGTTTCATGCGTATGAGTCTTTCCTTTTTGGTAGTGAGCAGACGCATGATAGGGGGTTGAATAACAGGCACCAAAGCCATGTAAGAATATGCGGCAATGGCAATAGGGCCTATAAGGTTTTTTACCGGAACTCCGTCGGGTCCTATGAGTATACCGTTGGCCAACTTGGAGGAAAGAAAAATAGCTGTAGGACCATCAGCACCACCAATAATGCCTATAGCTGCAGCCTCAAAAGAGTTGAAACCAATGGTAATGGCACCAAGAAAAGTCACGAATATACCTAATTGTGCTGCTGCCCCCAAAAGCATAAGTTTGGGGTTAGATATGAGCGATGTAAAGTCGGTCATGGCGCCAATCCCTAAGAATATAAGTGGTGGATAAACGCCTTTAAGTACGCCGAAATACAAATAGTTTAATGTACTTCCGCTTTCGTATATACCTATCTGCAAACCTGCATCTTGCATAAATGGGACGTTGCCTATGAGTATACCCGTACCGATGGGAACCAGCAGAAGGGGCTCATAATCATATTTAATGGCCAAATACAGAAAGAAGAATCCAACCATCAACATGACCATATGTCCGATGCTGATGTTCTTGAAACCTGTATACAGGTAAAATTGCTTCACTTCAGACCACAAACCATGATCCTCATTCACAGGATTGGGTGTATTCGTAACTGTAGTAGTAACCTGATTGTTTGCAACAGTTTGAGAAAATAACCCTTTCTGATCGAGTATGGTATTCAATACCAGTAGAAAGGCAATAATGCCCAGCGCTAAAAGTGCTTTTTTAGTTTTCATAGTTATTCAATTTCGCACAGTACATCGTTTTGAAGCACAGAGTCGCCTACAATTACTTTTATGCTTAAAACCTTTCCATCTTTTTCGGCCAATACATAGTTTTCCATTTTCATGGCTTCCATGGCCATTATTTTCTGACCTTTCTTCACATCGTCGCCCACTTTTATGCTCACATGGGTGATGATACCTGGAAGTGGTGATTTGATAGCTGAAGCGCCTTTTGTGATATTTTTCACAATTTTCTGATCGCGGCGGGTTGGTCCTGGTACAGCAGAGCGCACCAGAATAGGGGTTTTGCTCTCAGCAACTTTTTTATGTATTTCCACATTGTATGGAGTACCATTTACTTCCACTTCTGCTATATTGCTATCTTTTAATACGTAATAAGAATCATATTATTTTTTTAACCTGCGATATTCGTCCATGTTGTAGATTTTGGAACTCCATGGAGAGTAGTTTCTGGAAACCTTTTTAATAGTGAATTCAGTGCTTTCCTCGTCGTGTGGATCATCGAAAAATAAGTGTAGGGCCAAGGCTATAGCTGCATTAACCTCACCCGGTATCTGGTTGTTTTCGGGTTTTTCGGGTTTTGCGGTTTTCATATTTTTTATTTTAGTCCGGGTCGCCGACATGTATTTCAACAATACTGGAAGCTTGTTGAAAAAAACGGTAAGAATAGTAAGAGCAATAAATACTACTACGTACCCAAAAATGGTGAGGAAGATATCAGATTCTTTAATAGCCCCAAGATCGAAATCAATGTATAATAAATAAGTTGTCATAGTATGCGGGGATTAAAGTGGCAAATTTGAATGCTTGCGGGGCGGATTGCTGTCTTTTTTTGTAGCAATGGTTTGCAACGCTCTGATGACACGGAAGCGAGTATTGCGTGGCTCTATCACATCGTCGATGTATCCAAAGCGAGCGGCTACGTATGGGTTTGCAAATTTGTCTATGTATTCGCGTTCTTTCAAGGCCATAAACTCAGCCAGTTCTTTGGGGTCGTTTATTTGGCTCATAGCCCTTCCTTCTAGTATTTCAATGGCACCTTTGGCACCCATTACGGCAATCTCGGCAGTAGGCCAAGCATAGTTTACATCGCCACGCAGTTGCTTAGAGCTCATTACGTCGTGCGCACCACCATAGCTCTTGCGCAGGGTTACTGTTATTTTGGGTACAGTAGCTTCGCCATATGCAAACAGCAGTTTTGCACCATTGCTTATGATACCACCGTGCTCTTGGGCACTACCGGGCAAAAATCCGGGAACGTCGACAAATGTAACGATGGGAACATTGAAACAGTCGCAGAAACGCACAAAACGTGCAGCTTTGCGCGAGGCTTCAATATCGAGTACCCCGGCCAGGAACATGGGCTGGTTGGCCACTATACCCACCGGCATGCCGTTGAATTTGGCAAAACCCACCACAATATTCTTGGCATAATGGCGGTGCATTTCCAAAAACTCTTCGTTGTCGACCACGCGGTATATGATGTCTTTCACATCGTATGGTTTGTTAGACTTGTCGGGAATTATTTCGTTCAACTCATCGGCTTTGCGCTCTATCGGGTCAGTATTTACAGTTACCGGAGGCTCTTCGAGGTTATTTTGCGGAAGGTATTCTAGCAGTTTGCGTATGAGCATAAGTCCTTCGTCTTCGCTTTCGGCTTTGAAGTGAGCCACGCCCGATTTTCCGGTATGAACATCGGCACCACCCAGGTCGGCTACGCTAATATCTTCACCCGTTACGGCTTTGGTGACTTTTGGTCCAGTCACAAACATATAGCTGTTTTGCTCGTTCATGATTATCACATCTGTAAGGGCAGGGGAGTATACCGCACCGCCGGCGCATGGGCCAAAAATGGCTGAAATCTGAGGAATTACCCCCGAAGCCATGATGTTGCGCTGGAAAATCTCAGCGTACCCGGCAAGGCTGTTTACGCCTTCCTGTATGCGGGCGCCACCGCTGTCGTTTATGCCTATCACAGGGGCACCTACTTTGAGCGCCTGATCCATGATTTTACATATTTTTTGTGCAAAGGTTTCTGAAAGTGATCCACCAAAAACGGTAAAATCTTGTGAGAAAACATACACAATGCGTCCATCTATGGTACCACGACCGGTAACTACACCGTCGCCCAAAAATTTCTTGTCGCCCAAACCAAAATCGGTACATCTGTGGGTTACAAACATGTCGTATTCCTCAAAACTACCTTCATCGAGTAGTTTTTCAATACGCTCACGGGCAGTATATTTGCCTTGTTCATGTTGTTTTGCAATCTTGTCGAGGCCACCACCCAGTCGGGCAGTTTCGCGAAGCTTGATTAATTCTTTGACTTTATCTTGTGAGCTCATATGGCTTTATAAAAAGTTAATAAAATGATTATTTGCTGCAAAACTCGGTGAGTACACCAAATGTAGATTTTGGGTGAAGGAAACCGATATTCAATCCTTCTGCGCCCTTGCGGCCTTGTGCATCTACCAGCCTAACGCCTTTGGCTGCAACTTCAGACAGGGCACTATTTACGTCTTCTACTGCAAAAGCTATGTGGTGTATGCCTTCGCCTTTGGCTTCTATGAATTTGCCTATCGGGCCATCGGGCGATGTGCTCTCGAGCAATTCAATTTTGGTTTGTCCTACCATGAAAAATGCGGTTTTTACTTTCTGGTCGGCTACTTCTTCTACTGAATAGCATTCAAGTCCAAGCACATCCTGATAGTACTTGATTGTTTCCTCAAGATTTTTTACGGCTATGCCGATGTGTTCTATATGGGAAGGTTTCATATTTTAATAAATTTTGAAATTTCATACAAAGGTATATTAGCCTTTATGGGCATTGCATGATAAATGTCAAAATTGAAACCTGTTTAGCAACATGTAATTGAAGAAATAGGGAATTTTTCGAAGATTTTTGCTGAGATTTTAATCGCAGAGAGTTTTTCTCGTAGACTTTCGCAGATTGAAACGCAGTTTTTATTTCACGCAGAGTTCCGCAGAGTATATCGCAGAGTCTCGCAGAGATTGTTCTCTCGCAGAGGTAAGCTGAGTTAGGCACAGAGACATGCAGACTTTATTTCACGCAGAGTCTCGCGGAGTATATCGCAGAGTCTCGCAGAGAGTTTTTCGGAACGAATTTATTATAGTTTATTGGCTATGCGGAAAATGTTTTCTTTGAGAGATGCAGAATGAAAGTTCATAAGCAATCCTAGCTTCTTATTGGTAAGTTTCAGATAAGTAAGTAATTGTTTGTGATGAACTTCTGACAAGTTTTCAACCGATTTTAATTCAAGTATTACAGTATTTTCAACCAACAAATCCAACCGAAAGCCTATATCAAATTTTATTTCTTCATAAACAAATGGTAAAGCAACTTGAGATTTCACTTCCAAACCGGCTTTCCTGAGTTCATATTCCAACGCTTTTTCATATACGCTTTCCAAAAGTCCCGGCCCCAAAGCTGTATGCACTTTCATAGCACAACCTATAATCTTGTAGGTCAAATCATTTATATCCATATTGCATAAGAATTAAAACATTTTTCTCAAACTCTATATAATACTATCAAAAAATCACCAACTACTCTGCGAAACTCTGCGTTTCCTCTGCGCGACTCTGCGTGAAACCCTTTTTGTGCAAATCTGCGAGAAACCCTTCTCTTCGTGAGCCCCCTCTTTTCTATTTACTCAAAAACACAAATCCGTTTTTCTCACCAATCACCTTCAGATTAGGGTATTCCTTCAGCGATTTTTCGAGCTTTATGTTTTTGGTAACAAAATACACAGGTTTGTCTACCGAGTCGCTCATAATGAACGCATTATACTGCTCTTTGCTTTGGTTTGGCTGCTTGAGCAATGGCCTTTGGCCATAAAACAGATGCGCATAACTCTTGAAGCCCATTGGTTGCAGATAGGGCGTTTCTTTCGATTTTTCTTGATAAAATTCTATAGCAGCACGTTGCGAATATGCCTCTATACTAGATGGATATAAATAAATAGCCAGCGATACAAACAATGTACTCAGCGCCAATGCCCTGAACACATATTCTATGCCTTTGTTGATGTGTTTGGTCAGAAAATACACTGCCGCGAGCAACAAAAGCCCGATAAGAAATTCTATTCCCCACCAGTTGGACACGGCTTGCAGATTGCCCATGGCAAATTTGTCCTTTATAAGGTTGGATTCTATGATAAAATGAGCATTGGCTACAGCCCACTGAAGCACAGCCAGCACCAGCATCAGCAATCCGGCTACCGACCAAAGCATGATTTTCTGGAATTTACGCAGCGATAATTTCTCTGTGCTGTATTTGTACAACACCAAGGCTGCCAGGAAGGTAAGCGGGAAATAGGCCAGAGAAGAGTAGTGTACTATTTTGGTTTTTACTATGGAAAATAAAATGAGCACCACCCAGAACATAATGAGCATCCACAGGTGGAAAGCCGTATTTTTCTCATTTCCCGAAAAACGAAGCCTGAAAGCAGGCAAAGCCAGAATAGAAGCAGGAAACATGGCAAAAAATATCACCACGAAATGATACAAGGGAAATCCCCCGTGTCCGGCATCCTGCGTATTGAAAAGTCGGATTTGATATACAATAAATTCAAGCATGGTTTGCGTGCTTCCGGTAGCTATTTGTAACAAAAACCAAGAACCGCCCACAAGCAGAAATACCAGAGCAAAAATAAGAGCATCTAAGAATCTCAGCCGAACTTTGAATCTTTTCCACACCAGAAATACTGCGTATACCAATCCCGGAACGAGAAGACCCACAGGGCCTTTGGTAAGCACAGCAAGGCCGATAAACATTGCCGAAAAAGCCATATTCTGCCATTTTTGTACCTCAGCCACCGAGTATTCCATCAGGTAATAAGTGCCCAAAAACATAAACAGATTGAACCACGGATCTATGATACCCGAACGAAAATAGAAATGCGAAAGGATAGAGCCAGCATACACCATCACCCAAAGCAATCCGAAAGTGTGGTTGAAATGCTTGCGCCCTAAGCGGTAAAGCACCAGCAAGGACACTATGCCTGCAATGCATCCAGATGAATAAGGGTGGTTTTTCGAGAAACGGGCGGAAATCGATTTGAACGGTGAGGTAATTGCCCGAAATGAGCATCTCGCGAGCGGATTCTGCAAAATTTATCTCATCCCAATCGAATAAATGTGCGCCACCCAGAAATGGAATGAACAACAAAGCGGCAAGGGCAGCTATGCTCAGTTGTGTGTATAAAGACTGCCTGTTCATGATTTTTTGAATGAAAGTTTACCATCAAGTTTGGCAGATTTTATACCCATAATCCACCAATAGCCCAGCATTACCGATATAAGGCCGAAGAAAATACCGGCACACACATCTATAAAAAAATGCTGACTCAGGTATACCCTCGAAAACGCGGTGACAAATGCCACCAGAAAAAATAATACCTGCACCAGCGGTTTGCCTTTGGCAAGCCATATGGCCAGAAAAAAGAACATTACAATGGCTGTAGCGGTATGTCCCGATGGGAAACTCATATAACTATGTACTTTCACATCCGGAACGAGGTAGAGTGTATAATCGGGTACAAATTCTTCGAAATACTTTTTCGGGCGATAGCTCGTAAAGCTGTTCTTAATGCCTTGTACAAAGACTGTTTCAATCAGATTTGAAACCATAAGCAGTAGCGCCAATCGGTATTTTTCAAACAACAATATCACCACCAGTATATAGGTGACCAAAGCATCGCCCAGATGGGTAAGGTATTTGAAGAAAAAATCGAAATAGGGTGTATGCTGTTCGTTTACAGCTATGTGTAGCTCTGTTTTGGAGTAAAACATCAGAAAGTACGACAAGACCAGAATACCTGTCAGCGAAGAGATGATAAATGCTTTATTATCCTGAAAAAAGTGTTTCATGCAAGAAATATTTTGTTTTACTTTTTATCCATTATTTTAAAAACCAATTCTTTCACTCGCTCAAGTGCCTGAGGAAAAATGCCATCAAAATAGGCAATATGTTCCTGCGGCATATCTACATGTACCAAAAGGGTAGTGTACGAGCCCAGATTTTGCAGCTCGTAAGTTTCTTGTGCGCCCGACCAATCATGCGAACTGTTTTGTGCTGCTTGCTCTTTCCAATTTTTTATTTCGCCCAAATGTGTAAAGACTATCTTTCTGTGTGTAACAAGTTCTGAAATAACCGAAAACATACCATTCCCATCTGGACCCAGAAAATGCACCTTTCCACCGATTTTCCAATCAGCCACCATGTGCGAACCTTCGGTAAATAGAGCGGTCCAATATCTGTAGTTAGAATCTTCCCAGAGTGCTTCCCAAATTATTTGTGTACTACTCTCAATATCAGTTTTATAAACACAGATTGGCATATGGGTAAGGTATTAATTTCAAATGAATTCAAGATTACACAAAATTAAGATAATTGGCAAGAAATTATCTTTTGGCAGCCCGCCCCTCAGAATACTGGGGATATAAACTGGGAGGGTTTTTTGTGCATTTTGCGGGGAATATTTTGTACTATATTGTTTTTCAATAGTTTTATCAGATTCAGCTTGTGTGTATATTTATTGCAAACCATGCTTATCTCGCGTATGGGCACCGGTTGCCTGAAATTGCGCACACGCATTTTTGTTTCCGTATCAAATTCGTTTACAGTCATTTCAGGTAAAATGGTGATGCCATGATTCAAATCGGTAAGGCGGCGGAGTGTTTCAATGCTTCCCACCTCATAATTGGAGGTGTATCTGGCTTTCTTTTCCTGCAAATCACAAAAGTTGATAATTTGTCCGCTCAGGCAGTGACTTTCTTCCAGTAGCCAAAGGTTTTCATAGTCCAGCATTTCGGTATTTACCAAACTATCGCTCAGTACCGGATGCCCGGGCGAAGCATACAGCAGAAATTCCTCGTAATACATTGGCATTTCCAATAAAGAGTCTATATGTATAGGAGTGGCCAGAATGCCGCAGTCTATTTTACCCTTATACAATCTGTCGACGATTTCTAAGGTAGTTATCTCGCTGAATATTAGGTGAATATTAGGATTAGTTGTCTTGAAACTGGTCAGAAACAAGGGGATAAGATAAGGAGCTACTGTGGGAATAATGCCAATATGTATTTCGCCCTGCATGATGCCTTTCATTTCATTTACCATAGCACCAATTTTACGCATCTCGCTGAGGGCTATTTTCGCTTGATCTATGATTTTTCGTCCAGCCAGTGTGGGTTCTATGGGCTGCTTGGTTCGGTCGAATATAATCACATCCAGTTCTTCTTCCAGTTTTTTTATCATCATGCTCAGCGTGGGCTGTGTTACGTGGCATTTCTCAGATGCAGTAACAAAATGTCGGTATGTATCTACTGCTATTATGTACTCAAGTTGCTGGTAATTCATATGTATAGATTTTATCTATGCAAATATAGAAAATATCAGTTTGATATATATAAATAATAACTTTAAGTTTGTACCAAAATTAATCAACATAAATTTTACGAACATGTCAAACAGAATTTTATCAGTAGGATCACAGTTTCCTTCTTACACCAAAAAAGCAGTAGTATCGACCGAAAAAGGAAAAGAATTTTCAGAAATCACATCTGAGGATCACAAAAAAGATGGCAAATGGATGGTTATGTTTTGGTGGCCAAAAGATTTTACTTTTGTTTGCCCTACCGAAATAGCTGAATTCAACAAACACGTAGGCGATTTTTCTGACCGCGATACTGCCCTTGTAGGTGCATCTACCGATACCGAATTTGTTCACCTTGCTTGGAGAAAAGACCATGCCGACCTGCGCGAATTGCGTTTCCCGATGCTTGCCGATACTTCAAAATCATTGGCTGAAGAGCTTGGCATTCTGCAAGCCGAAGAGAAAATAGCTTACCGCGTTACCTACATAGTTGATCCTCAAGGAACCATCCGTTGGGTAAGTGTGAACGACCTTTCTGTAGGCCGCAATGTACCTGAGGTTATTCGTGTACTTGATGCATTGCAAACCGACGAGCTTTGCCCATGCAACTGGACTAAAGGTCAGGAAACCATCAAAGCATAATCCGGTTAAATCACTCACATCATGAACGAAACACTTCAAAGCCTGGCTGCACTGCTCAATGTAGAAGTGGCACAACTTGGCAAAGCTTTTACCCAACTGTCCGAAACCGACCACCGTTATCTGAAAGACATTAAGGTAAATGTATCTAATGCACTCGGGTACGCCACCCTTAGCAAGAAAGAATCGTACTTGTTGGCATTATCTGTGGCATCTAACCAAGGGAAACAGATTTTTGTGGAAGCATTTACTTCACTTGCAAAAAAGGAAGGTGCAACCGATGCAGACGTAGCTGAAACACTGGCTTGTGTGTCGCTGCTCAATATCAACAACGTGTTTTACCGCTTCAGGCATTTTGCCAAGAAAGAGTTTTACAGCACTAACCCGGCGGGCATCAAAATGAATATCATGTTGAGTCCTGTATTGGGGAAAGAGTTTTTCGAACTGATGAGCCTGGCTGTATCTGCGCTGAATGGTTGCGAAATGTGTGTGGGCTCTCACGAAGAATCGCTCATGAAACTGGGCACCAGCCAGCAACGTGTGTACGATGCCATGAGGCTGACTTCCATTGTGAAAGGATTTCTGGTTATTACTGATTAAGGATTTTTATACACTCTGCTTATATAATTATGGTTGTTTTAAGGAACCGTTCTCGCAGGGAGCGGTTCCTTTTTTTTGGTGTATTTACATTGTTGTTAATAACTTAAGTGGGATTCTATTACTGGCAATAAAAAATATATATATTTTTGACACGTTTAATTTCATCCCCCATGAAAAAAGTCAAAACCAAACGAACCCCAAAGGATCAGGAAAGCTTAATCCGTAAAGCTCAGAAAGATCTTGAAATTGAATATCTAAGAAGATTTAAATTTTATACCGATTCACTAATCGGAGCAGAGCATTTTGAAAAGTTAGATAAAACTTGGATGAAAACTATTTACCAATTCAGAATGCGTATGCCTAATTTTATATTTAAAGATTCATCTGCATTTAGCCCTCAGATGCAAAAATTTATGAAGAGCTATTTAGATAAAGCTTTAAAAGAAATGAATTCGGAAGTAGAATTGAATGGTAAGCATCTTAAAATGGATGAATATTTAGTAACCTGGCAAACATATACAAAGTTATTTCCGGACTTGGTTTATCGCGATTTATTCAATAAATATCCCAACCTAGAGGCCTCATTTATGGAAAAATTGGCGACCAAAGATAGCGAAGGCTCTTCTCTACTTGTTTTACTTCATATTCTAATGCATATTTCGCATCAGATGAGTAGTCCGCGTAAAATCGTGAATTTACGATATGAGACGGTATTCGAAGAATTTATGTATGCAAAAGTTCTCAAGCAGGTTATATATGCCTCTATTTATTACCCTGAATTTCGAAATTTTAACATCAACAGTAAACACAGACCAGCTCAACGATTTGGATTGAATGAATTATTTGGAAAGTTTCAATGGTTTAGTTTTACAGGGAAGCAACTTGGTCTGAAAAATGAATCTGAAAACCAAATTTTTGAAGTATTTATACAAAATCATGCAGTACTAAGATTTGCAGAAAGGATGCAAGGATGCCGAAATTATGAAGTTTCGATATATTTATATTATTCGTTTGATTCGGCTGAAATTGTCAGATATAAAAATACATATTTAGTAAGCTACTATTTTACAGATTACAAACTAGGATATTTTGTTGGTGAGATAGTGGAAAATTGTTTCTTGATAAAAACTTTTCTTTTCCTTACCCAACTAAACACGCCGGAAGGTGATGCTCTAAGTGAGAAATTGGGTACATCAATACATGATATTGAATATCTGAATATTGGGAAACTAAGTACTTTTATAGAAATGAATAGTAAAAGCGCTGATGAAATGTACGAACATTTTTCAGGCACCGGTTGTGAAAGTATTCTCGAATTTAAAAAGGAATTTTTCGATATATTTGCGAGAGATTCCAATAAGGAAATTTCTTTGACTAAATACCTGAATTTAGATAAAACCGATGCAGAACTCGATGAGCTATTGGAAAGTAAGGCCGACGAATTAGGATATAACTTCAGGAATTTGCGATTTGAAAAGGCATTAAAAGTAAAGGTAATGAAAAGCTAACCGCAAAGTCACGCAGAGACATACGCAAAGTCTCGCAAAGGTTTTTAGGGCAAAAATTAGTTTTATTGAAAACCAATTATATAACTTTTAAAAACTCTGCGCAACTCTGCGCCTTACTTAGCGAAACTCTGCGGTAATATTCTCTGCGAAACTCTGCGTGAAAATATTCAGCGAGAATCCCATTCACAGAACTTTAAAAAAATCAGTTCCGATCTGTTCGATCAGTCCAATCTGTGTTCCATTCAAAGACCACTACGCAACTCTGCATTAAAAATCTCATCGAAATCAATCAAAACTATTCCTTCAACACAGCACGGCTAATTACCAATCGCTGAATTTCGGAAGTACCCTCACCAATTTGCAGCAGACGCTGGTCGCGGAAGAAACGCTCTATATCGTATTCTTGCATCAGGCCATACCCACCAAAAATCTGAACAGCCTCGTTGGCAGCACGTTGTGCCACCTCAGAGCAGTACAATTTTGCCATAGCAGCCTCTTTGCCGAAAGGCAATTTATTGTCTTTGAGCCAGGTAGCATGGTACAGCAAATGGCGGGCAGCCTCTATCTCGGTTGCCATATCGGCCAATTTGAAAGCAATAGCCTGAAACTCGCTGATGGCTTTCCCGAACTGGCGACGTTCTTTAGAGTATTTCAGCGCCATTTCGTAAGCACCCTGAGCCAGCCCAAGTCCCATAGCGCCAATAGATAAACGGCCACTATCTAGCGCATTAAGCATAATTTTGGAACCGTCGCCTTCTTTGCCAAGCAAGTTGATGGCTGGAACACGCACATTGTCGAAAAACAATTGAGACGTATCTGAGGCACGCCACAACAGTTTGTCTTTCATAGGAATGCGGGTGTAACCTTTAGTACCAGCTTCAACTATAATGGTAGAAAAAATCTTATGCCCGTTTTCTTCGCCTGAAATGGCTTGCACGGTAACCCCGGCACTCATCTCAGAAGCACCATTGGTGATGAAAATTTTACTTCCGTTTATCACCCACTCATCGCCTTCGAGTCTGGCAAAAGTTTTAGAGCCACGGCTGTCGCTGCCGGCATTGGGTTCGGTAAGACCAAAAGCCCAGGTATTATGCCCGGTGCAAAGGCGGGGTAGAATGTTTTGTTTTTGTTCTTCGGTGCCGAAATACATGATGGGACCTATGCCCAGTGAGTTGTGGGCAGCAATAGTGGCAGCTTGTGAACTGTCTATACGGGCAAGTTCTTCTACAGCAATTACATACGACATATAGTCCATGCCGTGGCCACCATATTCTTCGGGTACAAAGATTCCGAAAAGGCCAATGTCACCCATCTTACGGGTGAGTTCAATACTAAATTCTTCACGTTTATCTAATTCGCGGGCTACAGGCTTGATTTCGCGCTCTGCAAAATCGCGTACTGTGCGTCGCAGCATTTCATGTTCCGGAGTGAGGTAAGGAGTTTTTAATGACATGAATCTATATATTATGGTTTAACTGAGTCTAATATCCAACGAGGGATAGTAACGTATTGGTTCAATAGGGCTTGCGCATATGTTTTTCCCTGAGCATCTATCATCAGCGATTTGGTACCGCCACCATCGAGCGAGTGCTCTAGCAGGAAGTTGAGTGCGAGCAGGTTGTCCAGCTCAAAGCGAATTACTTGTCCACGGCCAACTTCGGCAAACATAGATTTGAGAACATCGGCAGTGAGGTATTTTTTTATAAAAGTATACACCTCTGGGCTGCGGGCTATCACACCTATGTTGGCAGTATCGCCTTTGTCGCCGCTGCGAGCCAGGCAAAGTTCCGAGAAATGTATAGTAGTAACATCCTCATTTCCATACTCACTGGCATGAGTGGGAGGCAAAATTCCACTTATTTGTTTGGGAGATTGTTCCAGATTTACAGGTTGTTCGTATCCGGTTATGGAGGTTACGTCAACGGTGCTTTCAATAGAGCCATCGAGCGCAAGTACAGATACTCGTGTATTAACCAAAGGTTTAGGTACCAGTGTAGGCCAATAGGTCATCACCGAATGTGGTTTTGGTCGTCCACCTGTTACAGCTACCCCCGGAGGTCCACTCAGGATAAGGGGCGCAATGCTTTTAGAGAATTCGTTTATCTTGTTTTTATCATAATCAAAAACACTGAATTGAAGCAGAATCTCATTGGGCTGCCCGGTAGCTGCCAGATTTCGGTGGCATGCATTGTAACCTACAAATTCAGTATTTTTCTTTACAAAGTTTATATTGAGACGTTTCCAGAACAAATCGCCGAAAGCACGGGCTTTGGCCAAAGCATTACCACCACTCAATATGATGGAACTTGTAGCTTTATAACCATCGTTGTAAGCCATAGAAACTTTAAGGAATGGGGTAGAAGGACCACCTTTTATCCCAAAAACCCTCACTTTGTCGGCACCTACGTGTTCCAGCTTTATGGTGCGGAAATCGGCCACCACATCGGGGCTAATGTAATAGGCAGGATCGCCCATCTCATACACCAACTGCTCGCGTATGGTATCTACATTCACCACACCACCAGTATTGGGGTGTTTCGTTACCACAAAATTGCCGTCTTCGGTAACTTCAACTATGGGGTAACCAAAATTGTCCCAGCGCTGCACTTTGTGCCAGTCGGTGTAATTGCCACCTGTAGCTTGGGCACCGCATTCTATGATATGGCCTGCTACCAGGGCAGCTGCCAACTTGTCCCAATCGTTGAGTTTCCAACCAAACTCATGCACCAAGGGTGCCATGGTGATGGAAGTATCGGTTACACGTCCTGCTATTATGACATTTGCGCCACTTTCGAGGGCTTTAAGCAGTGGTGGCAAACCCAGATAAGCGTTGGCACTTTGAATGCGCGAGCGGATTTCAGCAAAATCGTCGCCCGTATCCATGTTTTTAAAATTGGCTTGAGCCGGATATATCTCATCAATGCGGTCGTAGAGGTTATCGCCTTCTATTACAGCGACTTTCAAATTGGTATTTCCTTCAAGTTTTTGCAAAAGCATGCGGGCACATCCCACCGGATTTATTCCCCCTGCATTTACTATGAGCCTTACCTTGCTGGTAGCCAATATATCAGCCACATCCACCATCTGGTCTATGAAATCGGAAACATAACCAAGTTCAGGTTGCGCCAGTTGTTGCTTGCGCAAAATGCTCATGGTGATTTCGGCCAGGTAATCAGCCGTTATATAATCGAGAGGCCCCCCGGTAAGTTGTCTTTTCAAGGCATTCAGGTCGTCGCCCCAAAATCCGCCGGCATTGCCAATTCTAACAGTTTTTTTAGTCATAGTAAATCAGGTTAAAAAAGTTTGTTGAGCCCAGTGTTTTTACACTCTTGACCTATGATTCAATTATTTTTTCAAAATCAAATAAATTCTTGGTAACATCTACACGCTCGTCTATACTTACATTGATGCTTTTCACCAGAATATCAGCAGGTGCCAGTATTACGTTTTCCATTTTCATGGCTTCTACCACTATCAGTGGTGCGCCTTTTTTTACACTATCGCCTGCGTTTACATTTATTTTCACCACTTTACCTGGCATAGGTGAACTTATACGCGAAATATTTTCATTTCCTTCACCGGTAAGGTCATTCACTGTCCAGTCGTCGTAAAGGCGATCGGTCCGGTGGAGATTTACAATCGAGTCTTTATAGCTCACATATATATTTCCTTTAGAGTCTTCAGACACTATGGTTGAATAGTACTTTTCATCAATTGTAAATTCTACCTTTGCACCATTCAATACATTCAAATGTATGGTATATAAGTGCTTTTCAATTTCCAATTCAATAAATGCGGGTAGATTTTTTTGAATAAAAACTTCGTATTCATTCCCGAACAATTTGAATTTCATGAGCATAATCTGTCGCCAAAAACCAATTTGGTTCCATATCAATAAATTATTATCAGAATTTTTCTTGTTTAAGGTGAATAGCATATATGCAATGAGAGGCACGAAAGCAGGAACCAGCTCATCGGCAGTTTTAATTTGTTTCACCAAATCTGCAGTATGCGTATCGCAAAACTTGGTGCTTATTTGGTTCGATTTATAGTACTGATTATCAATGAGTACCTTCAGGTACGGGATGTTGGTTTTTATGCCGTGAATATGGTATTGCCTAAGAGCCGCCCCCATTCGGTGAATAGCCTGTTCGCGGTCTGCACCACTCACTATAAGCTTGGCTATCATGGGATCGAAAAAGCTCTTAATCTCTGTAGCTTTGTTCAATGCGCTATCCAGACGAATAAAATCATCGCTTGGTTCAGAATAATGCGTCATTTTGCCGGGGGATGGCATAAAATTGGCTGCAGGATCTTCGGCGTAAATTCGGCATTCAATGGCGTGGCCTTTTTGTTGTAATTCTTCCTGCGAGAGTGTAAGTCTGTTGCCGGCGGCTATGAGTATTTGTTCACGCACTATATCTACCCCTGTAGTAAGTTCTGTTACTGGATGTTCTACCTGTATTCGGGTATTCATTTCCAAAAAATAGAAATTCAGATTTTCGTCTACCAAAAATTCGATGGTTCCGGCGTTTGCATAGTGTATCTCATGTGCTATCTGAATGGCAGCATTGCCCATTTGCTTGCGTAAGGCAGGTGTTAGGGTTGGTGATGGAGCTTCTTCTATGATTTTCTGGTAACGACGTTGTATGGTACATTCCCGCTCAAACAGGTATACACTATTCCCGAAATTATCGGCAAGTAGTTGTATTTCAATATGACGTGGGGTTTCAATGAATTTTTCGACATAAACATCTTCGCTACCAAAATAGGCTTTGGCCTCACGTGCAGCAGCTTGCAGCGCCTCAGGCAATTCGCTTGCCTCGCGGACTATGCGCATGCCCTTACCTCCACCACCCGCAGCAGCTTTTACCAGCACCGGATATTTAAGTTTTTCAGCATTTTCCAGTATTTCAGCGATGGAGCCAGATAACCCTTCAACCAAAGGAATGCCTAGACTTTTGGCTAAAGTACGTGCTTCTATTTTGTTACCCATTTGCTGAATAGCAGCAGGCGATGGACCAATAAAAACCATTCCGGCATCGATGACAGCTTGAGCAAATTCCCTTCGCTCAGAAAGGAAACCATATCCGGGGTGAATGGCTTGTACATCCGCTTTCCGGGCTATATGCACTATTTTGCTTATATTCAGATAAGTATCCGTCAATTCGCCATTTCCAAGTGAAAAAGATTCGTCGGCCATGCTCACGTGTAGCGAGTCGGCATCGGCCTCGGAGTATATGGCTACGGTTTTGATGGCCATTTTGCGGGCTGTGCGAATGATGCGCAGGGCTATTTCACCACGATTGGCAATGAGTATTTTTTTGAATTGCTTCATAAAATGGTGGGCTTAATGTGTCCAGTTTGGTTTTCTTTTTTCAAGGAAAGCAGCCATTCCTTCCTGGCCTTCTTCCGAAGCCCTGATATCGGCTATCATCTTGGCGGTATAGTCAATGGCCTCATTGAGAGAAAGTTTGTTTGAAATATCATAAATCAGATTTTTGCAATGGCTCATGGCTTTTGGGCCACTGGTCATAAGCAAAGCTATGGTTTCTGCCAGTGCAGCTTCCAGTTCCGCAGCAGGCAAAGATTTGTTTACCAGGCGCATATGGTGTGCATAGTTTCCGTCGAATCGTTTTCCGGTGAGCATCAGCTCGCGCGAGCCATATTCGCCTACCCGTTTGGTCACATAAGGCGATATGCAAGCCGGAACAATGCCTATCTTCACTTCACTGAGCGAGAAAACGGTAGTTTCATCGGCAAAAGCAAAATCGCAGGCAGCCAGCAATCCGTTGGCGCCCCCTATGGCCACCCCGTGGACTACAGCTATGGTAGGTTTGGGGCATGTATATATGGTATAAAAGCAAAGAGAAAGTGCCAGGCTCTCGCTGTAGTTCTGCTCGTAGCCATATTTGGCCACATCGCGCATCCAATTGAGGTCGGCACCGGCACAGAAAGATTTGCCACGACCACGCAGCAAAATCACCCTTACTTCATCATCTTCAGCAAGTTGCTTGAAGGCTTTGGTTACTTCCGAAATCATTACCTCATTGAAGGCATTGTGTATGGCAGGGCGATTGAGCCAGATGGTGCCCGAATGTTGTGAAATTTCTATTTCAAGTGTAGTATATGTATTCATGATATTCAATAGGTTACATTCTGAAAACACCATTTTTCTGATCGGGGAAAGGACAATTGAGCGAGGCAGCTATGCCCAGCGCCAATATGCGTCGGGTATCTACCGGGTCTATGATGCCATCGTCCCAGAGGCGCGATGTGCTATAGTAGGCAGAGCCTTCCGTTTCGTACTTTTTCAGAATTTCGTTTCTCAATTCCGATTCGTCTTTTTCGCTCAGGTTTTTGCCCGAAGCTTGTAATTGTTCTTTTTTTACAGTCACTAGCACATCTGCGGCTTGCTCACCACCCATTACCGATATTTTAGAAGCCGGCCACATGAACAGGAACCGCGGATCGTAAGCACGTCCGGCCATGGCGTAGTTTCCTGCACCAAACGAGCCACCGAAAACTACGGTAAATTTGGGTACATTGGCATTGGCTACTGCATGCACCAGTTTGGCACCGTCGCGGGCTATTCCGCCATGTTCATATTGTTTGCCCACTATAAATCCTGTGATATTTTGCAGGAAAACGATGGGGATTTTTCTACTTGTGCAAAGTTCAATGAAGTGGGCACCTTTGAGTGCCGATTCAGAAAAAAGCACCCCGTTGTTGGCCAGAATACCTACAGGAAAGCCCATGATGCGGGCAAAACCTGTAACTATAGTTGGGCCATACGAAGCTTTGAACTCATGAAAACGACTGCCATCTACCATGCGGGCTATGATTTCATGCGCATCTATAGGTTTTTTTAGATCTACAGGGGCAAGTCCGTACAACTCTTCGGGATCGTAATATGGTTCTTCTATTTGTGATAATTCCAATGCTTGCCTATTGGGCACGGGCATAGACTCAAAAATATTGCGACAAATCTGTATGGCGTGAGCATCGTTTTCGGCCAGATGGTCAGCTACACCGCTTATAGCAGTATGCACCACGGCACCACCCAATTCTTCGGCAGATACTTCCTCGCCGGTAGCCGCTTTCACCAAAGGTGGACCACCAATAAAAATGGTTCCCTGGTTGCGCACAATGATGGTTTCGTCGCACATGGCAGGCACGTATGCGCCACCTGCTGTGCAAGAGCCCATCACAATGGCTATCTGCGGAATACCTTCGGCACTCAGGCGAGCCTGATTGTAGAAAAAGCGACCAAAGTCGAATCTGTCCGGAAATACATTGGCTTGCTCAGGCAGAAAAGCACCACCGCTGTCTACCAGGTAGATGCAGGGGAGATGATTTTCTAGGGCTATTTGTTGGGCACGTACATGCTTCTTGATGGTTTCTTGCGTATAAGTACCGCCTTTCACGGTAGCATCGTTGGCCACTATCATCACCTCTCGTCCGTGTATGATACCAATGCCGGTGACTATGCCCGCACTTGGAAACGAGTCGCCATATTTCCCAAAAGCAGCCAGAGCAGATAATTCCAAAAATGGGGTATTGGGGTCAATAAGCAAATCGATGCGATCATGGGCAAGCAATTTGCCACGCTGTATGTGTTTGGCTACAGTTTGAGCTGAACCACCTTGCCTTACCTTTCGAAGCTTGGTTTTCAAATCGACCACAAGTTTTTTGTATGCCTCTTTGTTTGCTAAAAAATCAGTGGATTGGGTGTCAATCTTACTTTCTATGCGGTACACGTTGTTAGGTATTTAATTTTGAAGGTTCTAAAATACAAAATTGAATGAAATATTGTAATGTATGCCACGTAAATTTCTGTTGTAGCGGGTTGGTACAAAATAACCAACTTTATTATCGATCAGTATGTATTTATTTTTAAACAGTTCCAATCCAAAATGGGGCTCGAGGTAAAAAAAACTCGCTTTTCGATAGTCTGATGTAGCGAAAATGCCACCAACTGTATATCCGGTGTATAGGTTCAGGAATTTATTTTTGCCACGGCCAAAATAACGAGAATAAAAATCTTGCCCGAACCCAAGGTTGAACATCTCGTTGAAAGTACTACTGTCTGTAGCTTCGGTCGAAAATTTCTTGAATGCACCTATTGTAGCAAAACTTTTACCTCGAGTAAATAAGTATTTAATATGATAACCCATATATTGCTCAGCAGAAGTACCATTCAGGGGGTTTTCAGTAATCATGAGGTCAGCTGAAACGCCTGGCATATTTACCCAACTAATTTCGCTGGAAGTGAGATCAACCGTCTCGTCGAAAATCTCGATTTCTACATGGTACAAGTTGCTAACCCCGTATGATGCTATGCGCAGGTTTTCCTCATAAATCTGATTTTCGAGTGAGCGAATTTCATCCCAAAAAGAATAATACTTATCGTCTTTTTCGCTCATAATCTTGAGCTCATTTTTATACTCATTCATTCTCTTTTCGAGGTATTCCAAACGAAGTTTACGCTCTTTCAATTCGTCGCCCAAGTTGCTGGTGCTTATGTCTTTGGCACTTACAAAACCCAAGATACTGATATCTGACTGCAATTTCTGAAACCCTTGTTCGGTAGTATTAAATTTTACATTTACATAGGTAGCATTTTCGTTTTGGGAGATTATTTGGGTAGAGTTTTCCTGCAACAAAATATTGAGCTTAGCCTTAGCATCCAAAAAGAAACTGGTATAAACGGTAGCTTTCAGGTTCTTCGTAAATTCCGGGCTTTGAGCCTGAACCGTTATACCCAATAAGATGAATACAACAAAATAACTTAATCGTTTCATTGTGTGTAGTTTATAAGTTGTAAAATTAAAATTAAGGCCAATATAATGTAAACATATATTTTCTTACTTAAAACTATTTCAGCCATTTATTTGAGCTTATACTATTTTAAGTAATATTATAGTTTTGCAGCAGTTTGAAGTTCTTTATCCGGAGATTCCTGTTCTTTTGGTTCATCGGCATGCGGGTATTTTGACAAAGCGTGCGACATCATATACCAAGTGATGCCCACCGAAAGAAAGTCGGCGAGGGGGAACGCAATCCAAATACCATCGAGACCAATAAAATTGGGCAGAATAAGCAAAAGCGGAATGAGAATAATAACCTGACGCAATAGGGATAAAAACAGCGATGGCCATATTTTTCCCATAGCCTGAAAGAAACTGGCGCCAATGACTTGAATACCCAAAATAGGGAAACTAAATGCAATGATGCGCATGGCGTATGTAGCCTGATTGAGTAAATCGCCATCGGAACTAAATGCAAGGGCAATTTGTGGGGCAAAAGCAAAAATGAGAACAAAGCTGCCTAGAGCCATGTATGTGGAAAAAAGCATAGAAGCTTTGATGGATTCGCGCATTCGCCCGAAATTGCGTGCCCCCAGGCTAAACCCTGCAACCGGTGTAAAGCCTTGGCTAAGACCTAGTAGCGGCATAAATGCCACCATCATAACCCGGTTTACAACACCATAAGCAGAAATGGCAATCTCACCGCCATGTGTCATCAGGAAGTGGTTGACTATAGCCACAGTAACTGCACCACTGGCCATGCGCATAAATGAAGATGCACCTATGCCAATGGCTTCTTTTATGATTTTCCAATCTGGTATCATATCTGATAAATGTACAGTGAGGCTAGATTTTCCGCGTAGGAAATAAACCAGAACATAAATAAGAGTAAACCAAATACTTATAACCGTAGCCCAAGCTGAGCCTTTTATACCCCAGCCAAATCCGAAAATAAAGATCGGATTTAGTATTACGTTCACAATAGCACTCACAATCATCGACATCATTGCTACTTTGGCATTCCCCTCGGCCCGGATAATGCTGTTGAGAACCATTGCCATACTTAGCACCGGAGCACTCCAAAGCAACACAGAAAAATAATCGCGTGCATATTCGAATATTTTCCCAGTAGCACCAAAAGCAAACAACAACTCGTCCATAAACAAGTATGACAGAGGAGTAAGCACAATCCCCAGCACTATAACAAGCATAATGAGGTTTCCCAAGGTACGGTTTGCAGTTTTCATATTAGATGCACCCAAGCTTCGTGATATGATACTGGCACCACCCATGCCTAAAGTTTGAGCTATGCTGTTGATGATCATATGTATAGGCATAACTACAGCCAAGCCACCTATGGCAAGCGGGCCTACGCCTTGTCCTACAAATATGGTATCTACAATGTTATAAAGCGCCATTACCATCATGCCCACTATGGCAGGGACCGAAAGTTTCCAAATGAGTGGTTTAATGGGCATTTGTCCCAGTTGCTGGGCAGAAGTCTTCAGATTTGAATTCGATTGATTTATTTTCATCCTAAATATTAAAAATCTTGTAAAAATAGTTTTAATGAATGGGCAAATTTGATGCTTAACATTATTTAACGGCAGAAAACAAAGCATTTGAAGCTCGTAAATATGCACTCTCAATATAAAATAGTGCTGAAATGATTGAGAAGGAACATTAGTTTTAAAAAATTAGCTTGGAGAATGAAGTTATTGCTATAATGCACTAATTTCCGTTTCAGAAAGTCCTGTTTTCAAAGCTATTTGTTTAGTAAGTTTGTGCATGCTCTTCAGTATTTTGGCTAGCTTTGTAATTTTTTCTCGAGCCTCAGATTCTCTCTGCAAGGCTTTGTTTTTTAGCCTGAGTGCCTCATTCAAATATTTTTTTTGCGCTTATCAAACGCATTTTTGAGATCTTTTTCAGCCCAAAGTTTCTCTATCATGTTTTCATCTTGCGAAGCAAGATTTAAATGGCGGGCTATATCGCTGAATTCCGGTTCCACATCTTGCTCTTCTATTTCAAGAATAAAATCATCGTCGGTGCGGAGATTTTGGTCGAAGAAAGAAAGAAATTTTTCCAACTTGGTTTTCCTATCAGGCTTTAATCTCTGAATCTGAAGAATATAGCAGGGGTCAGTAATAAATTGCACAAATTCTTTTTTGTGCGGAATGGTTTGCTTGGTGGTGGCATCTATGACCGTATTGTGGACCAGAATACCCGGTGAGTCGAATTCCGGAATGTTGTACCCAAGTATATGAATAGTAATAATGGGTAGAGGTTTTTGGACTTCTCGTCCCTGCTCATCTATAAAGCTTTCGGTAAGAATATAATTTTCGCGCAAAGACCTTCTGAAACGTATGAAAGGGTCAGGAGTTTTGGATTTCTGAATTTCAATAAGTACCACCTGCTCGCCTGTTTCTGGGCTGCGTATGATGGCCTTGAAGTAGAAGCGCGGATGCGGTATTTCTGTGCGTTTATCAAGAAGTGTTTGCTTGGTGGGAATGCTTTCCACCGACAAAACTTCCTTTTCCAATATTACTTCCAATACTTTTTTGACCAGATGTTCATTATCCATCAGGTATTTGAAAGCATGATCATATAGCGGATTGATAATGCGCATTCGTATTTTTTTATTGTAAAATTAAGCCAAATTATTAATTTCTAAAAAAAGACATTCCTTCAAAACTTTCCTGTTGTGTAAGCATTACAAAACGAAGCAATACCACATTCCTTGCATTTAGGGCTTCTGGCAGTACATACATACCTGCCGTGCAATATAAGCCAGTGGTGAGCCTTCGGGATGATTTCCGGTGGGAAATGAGTGATGAGTTGTTGTTCAGCTTGCAATGGGTTTTTAGCATTTACTGTGAGTCCAATTCGGGCAGCTACTCTGAAAACATGAGTATCAACCGCCATGGCAGGTTTATTGAAAAGTACAGAAAGCAACACATTGGCAGTTTTGCGACCAACGCCGGGCAATTTCTGCAGTGAATCAATATCTTGTGGCATTTCTCCGTTAAAATCGTGCATCAGCATTTGTGCCATGCCTATCAGGTGCTTTGCCTTTGCATTGGGGTAACTGCACGAACGTATATACTCAAACACTTCGCCCTGTTCTGCTTCAGCCAGAGCTTTGGTATCCGGAAAGCGCTTAAAGAACAAAGGCGTAAGCATATTTACTCGTTTATCGGTGCATTGTGCCGATAGTATCACTGCTACGATAAGCTGATAAGGCGATTGATAAATCAGTTCAGTTTCGGCTACCGGCATGTGAGCCTCGAAGTATTCGGTAGTTTTTGCGTAAATCTGTTTCAATTGGCTTTGCATAGGGCGAAAGTACATATTTTTGAAGAAAAGGAGTACATTTGCAGCAATTTTGATACTTTTTTACATTCAACACCTTTATATCTATTTGAGATGTTTTACGATGGCAGAAATTTTGAACCTGAGATGCAATTCCAGACCAGCAGAAGCAGTGGTCCGGGTGGTCAAAACGTAAACAAAACTGAAAGCAAGGTTGAACTAAGATTTGATGTACAAAAGTCTGAACTACTTACCAATGATGAGAAAGAGCTAATATTGATCCGATTGCAAAATAAAATTTCGTCGGAAGGTATTCTGATTATCAGTTCGCAAGAGTCGCGCAGCCAGTTGGATAACAAGCTTACTTGTATTGAGAAATTCTACAAATTACTATCTCAGGCTCTGAAACCCGAAATTAGACGGAAACCAACACGGGTCCCCTTGTCGGTGAAGCTCAAAAGATTGGAATCCAAGAAGTATACTTCAGAAAAGAAACAAAACCGGAATAAGAATTTCTTTGATTAAGATCAGAAATTTAAATCAGCATCCCCCGAAAAAATCTGCCAAGCAACCTCTGCTTGTCTGTGTAACATGGCTAACCCATCTTCAACAGTAGCACCCTGATTATGTGCTTTTTGCAAAAATAAAGTAGGACTCGGATTGTACACTAAATCATATACCAGATGCTCAGAACCTATGGACTGATAGGGTATAGGTACGCATTCGTCGGGTTTGGGGTATTGCCCTACTGGGGTTGTATTTATTAGTAGTTTATGAGAAAATATATGTTCTTCGTTTACTTCTTCATAAGTCAGGCAATCGGCTTTGATGGTACGATTTACAAAAGTATAGGCAATACCCAGATTTTTAAGAACATAGGCTACTGCCAACGATGCGCCGCCATTGCCAAAAATGAGCGCCTGAGTATGTTGTTTTTGCAAATGTGGCGTAAGTGTATCCCGGAATCCGGCTACATCGGTATTGTAGCCAATGAGAAGTAGCTTGTTGGAATTGTGAACAGCTTTCACTGCATTTACAGCACCTATTTGCACGATGTTGCTGTGGCAATAATCTAGGTAAGGTATGATGGACTGCTTGTATGGAATGGTTACATTGAATCCTTGAATATGATTTTCTGCAATATACGAGCGCATCAGCTGTATTTCGGGCAATTCGATATTCACATATGAAGCATGTATGTTTTCATGTTCAAATTTTTGGGTGAAATATGCCTGCGAAAAGCTATGTTTTAACGTTTTGCCAAGAAGACCGTAATATTGCATGTATGAATAAGCAGTTTGAAAAGGCGAATGAATTAGTTTAAAAAGCTACGTGTTACATTCTGTATCTCATCTATATCCCTTGCTTCGGGCATAAATTCGAATAATTCGCTGAGACTGGTGATATCAAGTTCAAGTCCGGTTTTAAGTGAATTGAGAGCTTTGTCCAGGGCATTGGTTTGGAGGTAGTAAGCAGTGAGGCGAAAGAAAATTCCAGCATTTGGAAGAAGATACGCATTGGAGTCGACCAAAGTTTGAATCGATTCGTCTAATTTAACTTCAAGATAATATATCTCACTAAGATTTAGCCAGATGTCGGCATTTTGAGTGTCTAATTCCAAAGCATAAGAATAAGAGTCTATTGCTTGTTCCGATTCGCCCAGATGGTAAAGAATAGTGCCCAAGCTGGCATGAAACTCAGCATTTTTAGGCTCTAACTCAATAGCAGTAAGGATTGCAGAGTGTGCTTTATTCCAATTATCGAGTGAGATATATGTGCTTGCCAGCCCCATGAAAGGTGCAGCAACATCATTTTTCTCTTCGATACTAAGTTTATAGAACTCGATTGCTTTGTCAAAGTTTCCCTTTTTTTCGTAACATTCTGCTATATAGCACAATGCATATGGGTGCTTTTCTTCAAACTTAAGGTAGTTTTCATATGCATCCAAAGCTTCGTCTACCATGCCTTCAGCGGAGTACACATTTCCTAAGTTGTAAAGAGCCGCATCATAATCTGGGTTTATTGCGAGAGCAAATTCGTAGGCTTCTATTGCTAAAGCATTATTTTCTACTGAATTGTACACGTTACCAAGGTTATACCACCCGTTTTCAGAAAACGGATTTAAATCAAGATAATGATTGTAGAATGTAATTGATTTGGGGTAGTTTTCGAGATGGTGATAAGCATAAGCCAAATCGAACACAGCTACATCATTTATTCGGTTAAGCTCTATAGCTTTTTCAAGAAAATCAACAGCTTGGTCAAAATGATTCAAATTCACATAATTGTAGCCAATCTGCGAATAAACGTACTCTTTCTCATCATCGTTGCATTTATCTATAGCAAGTTGAAATTCTTTTTTTGCTTTAGATTCATTTTTTAGGTTCAAGTACGCAAGTCCTTTGTAAAGATGCGCTTCGTAGTTGAACGGATCAAGTATAAGAGAGTGAGCAGCTGCTTTTATGGCATCGTTAAATTTTGATTGCCTGAGTGCCCAAAGTGCTCTGCGTGAATATATAGATGCAGATTCCGGATAAAGTTTATTGGCGTATTTGAGGGCCAATTTGGCATTATCCAAATCCATGCTTTCGAGGTAATAATCTATAATAGCTTCAATTTCAGCAATATCGAAAAAACTGGATTTTTTCATTTCCTGCATTTCTTCGAAACGGCGAATGTTGCCCATCACCTCGTCAAATTCATCAAAATATTCTTTTTCTCTATTGGGCATGTTTTATCAAAGTTGAACGGTACAAAAATAATCAATTTGTGATTATAATACACAGTTTTCTGATATATAGTTTTAAACACCCAAATAAAAAGACAACGTACAATATTAGCTTATCCAACGATTAGGTAAATGTACCAATTTGTGCCACAGTAATATCTGATGAATGATGTCGGAATAGTTTTTGGTTTTCTGGGTAATAACTTCTGCAGCGAAATTAGCATATTCGAGTGCCTTGCTCAGGTTGCCCATGGCATCATATGAGTGTGAAAGCTTATAATAAATTTTACCGAGACTCTCTGGTTGTTCATCTTTGAGCGCAAGTTCGTCCAGTGCTTTCAGGAAGTATTCAATTGCTTGGTTGTGTTGTCCGGTATCGGCCATCATATTTCCAACGTATTCATACACAATTTCAGCAGGGTAAGCGCGAAACTCTTTCAAACGTGTCACAGCCATAGGTCTTATTGCGGTTAGGGCATCGCTATAGCGGCCCAACTTGAGGTAAGATTCTGAAAGTTCGAGACATACTTCAGTAAATGAGTAGTAATAATCTTCTGTATCTTCATCGAGATCTATAAACCTATCGTACGATTCGAAAAAATATTCTGAGGCTTTCATATATTCCCCAAGTCTAAAAAAACAGCGCCCTATAAGGCTATAGGTGTATTTGACTTCTGGGTAAATTTCAGCTTTTTTGTATTTTATGGTTTTTAGTAAAAGACCTGCAGCAAGTCTGTATTTTCCATCCTGATAATACAAATCTGCAAGTTTATCCATGGCATCGTTTAGCTCTTTGCTATTATTCGCAAAATATTTGCGCCGTATCTGGAGCAGTTTTTTTGCATATTGTATTGCTTTATTCAGGTTTTTTATTTGTGGATTAGAGTATAGATTTGTAAGTCCTTCATATATAGTGATGAGGAGTGGGGCATTGGTGTCGTTTTTATGTTCGAACGCTTTTTCGGCCAGATGAAGGTGCTTGAGTGCACTTTTCAAATCGTTTCGGTTTACATAATTCACAGCTAGGCTGTTGTGTATACTTCCCAAAAAAATGAAGTTAATAGATTTGCCTAGTTTTTCGAGCTTTTTGAGAATATCTAGTGCTTCGAGCGAGTTTTCCATAGACTTGTCAAGTTCTTCAACCAGAAGGTAAGCATCGGCAGCATTGTTGTAATATATTGAAAGCTCGGCTGTGGGTTGGTTGCCCGAAATTTTCTTTTGAAGTTCCAACGCTCTTTTAGCATAAATGAGGCTGGTTTCATATTCTTTCATACGCCTGTATATGAATGATATGGTGTTGTAGGCATTTGCTACCTCATGGCACTCTTCACCTAGCAAATCCCTGAAGATATTGAGCGACTTTAAGCTGTATGTCAATGCTTCGTCAAATCTTTCCATCTCTTGGTAAGTCAGCGCAAGGTTGTTGTATGATTGCGCCACGTTCTGATGGTTTTTTCCATATACCTTTTCGTTTAGCTCTACAGATTTGCGCAAGTGCTTGAGCGAAAGGGCCGATTTTCCAAGTTCATTGTAAATAATGCTTAGATTATTGTGCACATATCCCATATCCGGATGCTCGTGCCCCAGACGTTCTTCAATGATTCGTTTGGCACGGAGCAGATAGTCCAGAGAGTTTTCATAATTTCCTTTTTCCTGATACAAATGGGCCAGATTGGTGTAATAAGAGCTCAGGTGTGGATGGTCGGAAAGTCCGTTCACTTCATATATTTCCGAAGCTTTTATATAATAATTGAGTGCTTGCTCAAACTCTGAGAAACTAGTATAAACTGCAGCAAGATTGTTGAACAAATACGCAAAGTCAGGATGTTTTTCATCGAATAGTTGTTTGTGTATGTTTACAGATTTACTCAGGTAATCTATGGCTTCATTCCGGTTTCCCGAAAAACCATACAATAAGCCCAATGTATTGTATACGGTAGAAATCTCAGGATGTATTTCGGGCAATATGAGCAAGAAATGTTTAAGCGATTCTTTTTCGTAAGTGAGGGCTTTGCCATAATTTGTAAGCTTCATAGATAGTAATGCCTTGTTGTGCAGAAGGTAAGCCACATCATATTGGTAGGTTGAAAATAAGTTGTTTAGTATTTGCATGGCTTTGTCCAGATACAACAGGCCATTATCATGCTCGAAGGCATACATAAATGCCATAGATGACTCGATGAAGTTGATTGCAGTATGATAGTTATATGGCAAATTATCGAGCAATTCCACTATCATATGTGCATCGCTGCGCATCAGATTGAATTCACCTCTGAAAATATTTATATTGAGTCTTACAGAAAGTGCATTGGCTAAGTCTGGATGGTTTTCACCTTGCTGCAAAATACGCAAAGCATAAGCTCTTTCTACCATTTCAAATGCTTCAGAATATTGACCTAAGTACCGTTTGGTGGTGGCAAATGACTCAAGCACGTTTGCAAGCAAGTTTGGTGAAATACCAGCCAGATTTGCAGCTTCAGCCAAAGCCCATTCGTGATATTGAACAGATTTCTGATACTGTGCAATCATGCGGTAGGTATTGGCTTTGTAATTGAGCAGGGTTATAAATTGAACTACTGTTTCGGCGGTATCAAGCACATGTTCAGCAAAATTGAGCAGTTGTATTGCCTCGTTGTACCTGCTGTGGTAGTATTTGTCTTGGGCAATGGTATATGCGCAGAGTGCTGCAACAGGTTGCTGCAGCTGCGGAAGACTTTTGAAAAAGGTGTCTAGCGCCTGAATATTAATTTCATTTTTTTTAAAGTCAAATAACTGAAGTTGAGCTGTTTTTATCAAACTATATATAAAACGCTCTACCCATATAACGAGATAGCCACTTTGATCGGCCATTGCTTTCTGAAATATTTCTTTGTTTGAAAGAACTTGATCATCGGCCGAGAGTTTTGAATATATGCTTGTGAAATAGTTAATTTCATTTTCATCAATATTAAATAGTTCTTTGGCTTCCATCAGATTCTTAGGCTGATATGGGCTAAAGGCAGATTTTAAGATGAGATAATAACTATATCTTGTTTCAGTTCCCAATTTCTGATAATTCATCGCTAAATGCTTCAGCTATTTCAAATTCGACAATAAATTTTGACCCCTTTCCGTAAGCGCTTTCGCACCATACCTTTCCGTCCATTGCATCTACATACTTTTTAACAATAGAGAGACCTATACCTGTCGATTTTTCATCGGCAGTTGGTTGGGCACTAAATTGCTGAAATATCTTAAAAAGTTTTCCTATTTCTTCTTCCGTAAATCCTGGTCCTTCATCTTCAACTTCGGTTCTCAATGAGCTTCCTTGTTTCAGATAACGAATATAGACATTTCTATTATGTGGCGAAAATTTAATTGCATTCGAAATCAGGTTCTCAAAAATCTGAATGGTGTAATTTTTATCCACATATACAGCTGCATCTTTTTCGGCTACTTGAAGTATAAGATCAATGTTTTTGTTTTGGGCTACACGCTGAAAATTATTTTTTATTTCTTGCAAAATGGGCAACAGATTAACACATTCGGTATGTAGGTTCAGCGATTTTTGTTCTATTGCCTTTATATCCAGAATTTTCTCTATCATCTGGTGCATACGCCACAAAGCTTCGTGTATCGATTTCAGACTGTTGGCTGCTACTTTCGAAAGATATGGTTCTGCGATTTTGATAATGTCAATACTGGTAAGGGATGCTGTAATGGGGTTACGTAAGTCGTGTGCAACAATTCCAATCAGCTTGCTTTTTTCTTCGTTGAGAGCCATCAATTCTTTGTTTTGCAGCTCAATCTTTAGTTGGTTCTGCACGATATTGGAATTTGCATCTTCCAGATGTTTCGATTTAATAGAAAGCTCATGGTACGCCTTTGCATTTTCGAGGGCTATGGCAGTGTAAATAGAAATATTGCGGGTAATATTGAGATGGTACTGGTTGTAAGCGTTGGGGCTATTGGTTTGCACAGTGAGCACCCCCAGGCGTTTTTCACCAAGCGATAGTGGCTGGTATATGATAGAAATAGAATTGGATCCTTTTATGGTTAGAATCGGATCTTTTATGTATTTCAGATATTCCTCTTGAAAATTGCCAATGAAAATTTCTTCTTGGCGGTTGAAACAAATGATTGCTAGTCGGTTTTCTTCTTTGGTGGATACTGAAATGGTTTGCAACTCTTGTCTGAATTCTTTAATACCACTAAAGACTAAAGATTCGGTATCGGGGTCGTACAATCCGATTCCAAAAATGGAAGCATCCATAAGTGTATTTACGTTTTCATACACTTTCTCGGCTATAGTGCGCACATTCAGACTGTTGGTTATGTCTTTTCCAATTTCGGAAAGCAGTGCCAGATTTGAGTAAGCATCTTTCAGAACTTCAGCTTGGTTGGCTATTTCCGATTTTTGTTTTTCAAGTACTTTATTTTGTGCCAGAATGGCAATGTTTTGTTCGTGTACTTCAACTGTTTTGTGCACAACAAGGCGCTCAAGCTCTTCTTTGCGTCCTTTTATGTGGCTAATACGCATTCTGAAAAATATATAACCTAGAACTAATAGTATAGCGGCAAGTAATACAAAAAACCACCAACGTGTATAAAATGGACTAAGAATAGAAAATTCGTAGCTGACTATGTTCTCGCTACAGGTTCCCCATTCGTTGCAGACTTTTAATTTAAATACATAGTGTCCGGCAGGTAGGTTGGTATAGGTGGCCGAGTTGTGAGGTGCCATTGGCGACCAATTTTCATCGAAACCTTCTAAAAACCATGAGTACCTTATACCATCTGGGTACGAAAAACTAGCTGACTCATACTCAAATGATATATTATTTACAAAATTGGGTAGACGCAGATTGGTTGGCAAACTAAAAAAAGTACTTGTACCATCGTGCCAGTTTGCTACTGGTTCTTTGTTCCAATCTATGGTTTTCATGTATAGTTTTATATCACGAATAAATGCTATGGGCTTATTTGATAATGCTTTATCAAAACGAAGGTCGTAGCAAGTAGCGCCATTGATGGTTCCAAACCATATACGTCCTTGGTGGTCTATACTTACAGCCTGACCATTGGTCTCGCCACCTATGAAGCCCTCAGCTTTGCCATAAAATCGAATGGTTTCAATATTGCCTTCATCGTTGAGTACTATACGCTCTATACCAGATTGGCTACCTGCCCATATGTTGTTGGAACTGTCGGCTATAACAGAGTATACACTGTTGGATGTAAGACCATTGCCGGCGTGTAGGGTTGAGAAACGATTGTTTTCGAACCTAAGCAGTCCACCACCAAAACTGGCAAACCAGATAGTACCATAACTGTCTTCGCTCATTTGCATGATATTTTTGCCTAGCATGCCATTTTTTTCGTCGTAATTTATTATTGTATCATTGACAATACAAGTTATGCCTAAATCGGTGCAAATCCAGATTCTACCTTTTGAGTCAGTGTCAACAGAGTTTATGCGGTTCGAAATAATCTTGTCTTCTTCCATAGTAAACCACCTGGAAGTTTTCTTATTTTTGATGAAAAGACCAACATTGTAGTATGATACAAGCAGAGTATCTTTGAATTTGGAAATGTGCAGGAGGGTATTTATATCAGGAATACCAAGCTTGGCATTCACTTTTTGGAAACTTGCACCATTATAATAATATACACCCAAATTTGAGCAATAATAAAATGTACCATTGGCGAGCGTTACAAAATTTCCTGCCAAGTAATATTGATCTTTGGAATCGTTGAAAAAATGGGTAAATTTTTTACCATCATATTTGGTAAGCCCCCCGCCCAGACAACCAAACCATAGGTTTCCGATTTCGTCCTGATATATACTTCGAACCAAATCAGCTGACAGGCCGTTCTGTTTGTTGAAATTGATGAAACGTTCGTCACCAAAGCGCATCAGCCCTCTTCCTCTGGTGCCCACCCACATATTGTCTTCGTGGTCCTTTTCAATTGCGCTCACCAAATCGAGCGAAAGTCCATTGTCTTGCGTAAATTGGGTAAAACTAGTTTTATTGAATCGCAAAACCCCTTTTGAATTTACTATCCAAATATTTTTTTGAGCATCTATTCTGTATTCGCTAAATATACGGATATCTTTAGGCAAGTGATTTAATAGTGCAAATTTACCTTTTTCAACATACCCCACTTGGTAGTTATTTGTGATAGGATCCTGCACCAGAAAATATAAAGCTTCATCTACACGACCAATTGGCAAAAGAAAGCTATATCCGGTTTCATGGCCCAATGACGATTTTACAAGTTTTTCACCCGAAAAAGTGTACAGACCGCAGCTGGTAGCCAGATAATAGGTGCCATCGAGCATACGTACAGTGCGCGGCAAGCAGTTTTCGGGCAAGAATTTTTTATAGTCGAAAGGTGAAATCGTGTTGTCGTTCAGTATATATGCCAGTACTTCATTTGATGATATATAGCTCAATATTAGCGATATAGAATCATTTTCTGTACTTCTGCACAAAGAGAATCGGTTACCGGAAGTAAAGCCATTATCATGTGAGAAATTTTTGAATTTTTGGCCTTCGTATATACTGAAACCACGCGAAGTGAATGCAAATATACGCCCCAAAGCATCTTCATCTAAACTCAAAATCTGATCGTTTACCAGTCCATGCTGTGTATTTAGGGTAATAAATTCCTTCCCATTGAAACGAGAAAGACCGCCACCATTGGTACCTACCCACAAAAAACCACGTGAATCTGAGATAATATCCGTAACCTCAGACTGGGGAAGGCCCTGTTCAAGAGAGTATTCGTGGAAATTATATTTTTGAGCCTGTAACTGAAATACTATAGTAAACACGGCCAGTAGAAGCAGCCATCTGTGCTTGGTCATAGTAAAATATTTGTTAATTTATTTACCAAAAACAACGCTAAATTAAATAAAACCCCTGAATATTAGATATTCTTTATTAAAATTAAAAGCTAATGTACAATTTTTAAGGATTTAAGCTACTCAATAAAAATCGTATATTATTGTTAATGAAGTAAATGGGGTAAAAATAAATGTTAATGCTTAGTTAAAAAATATTTATCGAATCTGATACCATTATAGGGCCCCGTATATTTACACATGTAAAAAATTATCTATGATTCGCAACACAGCATATACCATTATATTAATGCACCTTATATTCATGGTTGGTCAAGCCCAGCAGGTGATGAACTATGAACAACTCAAATATCGACTTGCAACCCAAAGCGATAGCTTATATGTGGTCAACTTCTGGGCTACCTGGTGTGGCCCTTGCGTAGAGGAGTTACCCTATTTTGAGCAACTCAACGAGCAATATTCAGATAAGCCTGTAAAAGTGCTTCTGGTAAGCCTCGATTTTCCAAAGCAGCTGACCACCCGTTTGCAACCATTCATCAAAGAAAGGAACATAAAATCGGAAGTGATACTGCTTGATGATCCCCGCAGTTATATGTGGATAGATAGTATAAGTCGCGAATGGAGTGGAGCACTGCCGGCAACACTGATGTTTACCAATACAAACAGGTGGTTTTACGAACGCAATTTTACTTACGAAGAGCTTGAAAATGAAGTTAAACCCAAAATCAATAAATAAACAAATGAAAATCATCTCAAACATTTTTGTACTCATGCTAGTACTTGCCGGAGCTGTAAATGCACAAGGCTACAAAGTTGGCGATTATGCCGAAGATTTCAGACTTAAAAACGTATCGGGTAACATGGTTTCTATGGCCGATTATCCTGATGCTAAGGGATTTGTAGTAATATTTACCTGCAACCATTGCCCCTATTCTATAGCCTACGAAGACCGAATAATAGCCTTGAACAAGGAATTTGCATCCAAAGGTTATCCGGTCATTGCTATCAATCCAAATGACCCATCGGTGTCGCCAGAGGATTCTTACGACAAAATGATAGTTCGTGCAAACGAAAAAGGGTTCACTTTTCCTTATTTATTCGACGAAGGACAGAAAATTTACCCAAAATATGGTGCAACACGTACCCCTCACGTATTTATTTTGAAGAGGGAAAATACTAAGTATCAGGTAGTATACATAGGTGCCATAGACGATAATTCACAAGATGAAAAAAAAGTTGAAAAAAAATTTGCATTTGATGTATTAAATGCATTATCTTTACAGCAAGAAATTACAACAAGCGAAACGAAAGCAGTTGGATGTTCGATAAAAGCCAAGAAATAAAAATATTGTATTTGACATACTGAAAACCTAGACCGGATCAAACGTTTCCCTCCAAGTCAATCGCTCTTTTAGACTACCTCCATCGCTCATTACCTAGTAATCTCACTCGTTTATCCGGTCTTTTTTTTTCTCATTTTTTCAGTAAACTCCACCCCTTTTAATATCCACAAAATCATCATTTCTTCAGATTATTCAGTATTTTCACATTTTATGATTGTGAATGTATTTGAATTTTAATTTATAACATATTGATATGAATATCATCGACTTACGAAGTGATACAGTTACCCGTCCGTCCAAGCAGATGATGGATGCCATGTACAATGCGCCTGTTGGCGACGATGTATACGGCGAAGACCCCACTGTAAATGAACTCGAGAATAAAATGGCAGGCTTGTTTGGCATGGAAGCAGGGCTATTTGCACCTTCAGGCATTATGACCAACCAGTTGGCCATAAAAGCACATACCAAGCCAGGCGACGAGGTCATTTGCCACCGTGAGTCTCACATATACAACTACGAAGGCGGCGGCATTGCTTTCCACAGTGCTGCATCGGTAAGGCTCATGTTCGATAACCGCGGCCGTTTTGCAGCCAGCGATATACTGCCCAATATAAATCCGGAAGATGTGCATTACCCGCGCACCACGCTGGTTTCGGTTGAGAATACTACAAACCGGGGTGGAGGAGCCATATACGATTTGGCCGAACTTGAGAAAATGAGCAAGATATGTAAGGACAACAAATTAAAATTTCATGCCGATGGGGCACGACTTTTCAATGCGTTGGTGGCTACCGGACAGTCGCCTGCACAACATGGTGCTATTTTCGATTCTATAAGTATTTGTTTGTCAAAAGGTCTGGGAGCACCTATCGGCTCAGTTCTTCTGGGCAACAAAGCATTTATACACGAAGCTCGTCATTTCAGACGCATGTTTGGTGGTGGCATGAGGCAAGCAGGTATTCTGGCTGCTGCATGTATATACGCGCTCGACAACAATGTGAACAGGCTTGCCGATGACCATACCCGTGCAAAACAACTGGAAACCATATTATTGAAACTTCCATATGTAAAATCTGTTCTTCCGGTTGAAACCAATATTGTGATTTTTTACCTGAAGGATGAAGTAACCGACTCGTTATTCCTGAGCAAATTGAATGAAATGGGTATAAAAGCTAGCAGATTTGGGCCACAAACCATTCGCTTCGTAACCCATCTCGATTTTACGGACGACATGCTCGCTCGGGTTGAAAATGTACTTTTGCACCAGTTAAACTTTTAATATATAGCTCTTTAATAAAAATGTCCATCGTTTCTGAATGAAAAGGTGGACTTTTTTGTTTATAATGGGTAGAAAAATATTATTCAAGTGCTGCTTCTACTATAGCTCTCCCATGAATTTCGAGTGTATCGAATAGCCTGATATCTATATCTGTGCGTTCAATTATAAGCGGGAGTTCTGTACAAGCCAAGGCCACACCTTCTGCACCTTGTTTTTCCATTTTTTTAATGATTCGCTTCAGGATGTTTCTCGAATCGGGATTTATTATTCCATGCGTAAGCTCATCGAATATGATTTTGTGCACCAAATTCATATCTTCTTCATGTGGCAACAGCAACTGAACGTTGGAATCGGCAAAAGCTTTCGGGTAAAAATCGCCGATCATGGTGTATTTTGTTCCTAACAAACCAATGGTTTTAATTGACGATTTAGCTATGGCCTGCGAAGTAGCCGTTGTAATACTCACTGCCGGAATATGTACTTGAGCTAATATATGGCCGAGGTCCTGATGTAAAGTATTGCTGCAGATAGCAAAAAAGTCAGCACCGGCACGCTCGAGTGCCTTTATTTCATGAATTAGCCGGTCGGTTATCTGGTGGTGAGCACCGGTAATCTGTAGGTTCGTAATTTCATCAAAATCAAATGAATACATATATATTCGAGCCGAATGATTTCCCCCAAGTTTACTATTAATCAGTTTGTTAATTCTTGAGTAATAAACCTGAGTCGATTCCCAACTCAAACCCCCGATAAGCCCGATATTTTTCATTGTGAAATGGTGTTAAGTTTACATCACGTACTGTTGCCAAACAATAAACAAGGATAAAAATTTCACGTTAAAATTACAAATAGCTACCTTAGCAACTCTTTATAAATACAAATTTTATGAATAAAAAAATAGGCATTATTGGAGGAAGTGGACTCGAAAATTCTACTTTTTTTCAACTAGCCTCTGAGAAAAATGTAGAAACACCATACGGTCACCCATCTTCGAACCTCAGGTTTGGACGAATAGGCGAAAATGAGGTGGTGATGCTTGCACGACATGGCAGGCATCATACCATTCCACCAAGCCAAGTAAACAACCGGGCAAACCTTTGGGCGCTCAAGCAAGCGGGCTGCACCCATCTGATAGCTACTACAGCAGTTGGCTCGCTTCAAGCACATATAAAACCTGGTGACTTGGTCATGCTCGACCAGTTTATCGATTTTACCCGTCACCGCGAAATCACTTTCTTCGAGGCTTTCGAACCAGGGGAAATGAAACACACCCCAATGGCAGATCCATTCAATATTCAAATACGTGAGCTACTGAATAATTGCGCCATTAAACTTGAAATTCCGCATCACACACATGGAACAGTTATAACCATAGAAGGACCGAGGTTTAGTACAAAAGCTGAATCGAAAATGTTCAGACTATGGGGGGCCGATGTCATAAATATGTCTACAGCGCCTGAGTGCATATTGGCAAACGAGTTAGGTATACCTTATGCAGCCGTGGCCATGAGTACCGACTACGATTGCTGGCTCGAAACAGAAGAGCCTGTAACCTGGGAAGGAGTAATTAGCGTATTTCAGAAGAATGTAATGAAAGTAACCAGTCTTTTACAAGAAGCTATACTTAAATTATGAATATTTATTCAGCTGAGCAAACGCGTATAATAGACACGCGTACCACTACCAAACAGCAAATTACTTCATATCAGCTCATGTGTAGAGCTGCCGATTCTATGGTGCATTGGATTTTGAACAACATTCAGCCTAGTGCACCCATAGTTATATTGGCCGGGCCCGGAAACAATGGAGGTGATGCTTTGGTGTGTGCACGATTGCTTTGGATGCAAAATTATAATTGCAAGGTTTTTCTTACTAGCGAAAAACTATCGCCTGATGCCGCACTTGCATTGCATGATTTGAAAACGCACACCCATATTGTTCCGGTGCTTATACAATCAGAAACGGACTTTCCGGACTTGTACAATAATAATATTGTTCTGGATGGAATTTATGGAAGTGGGATTAACAGAGCACCGGAAGGAGTGGTTGCAAAGTTGATTAATTATGTTAACCAAAAAGCTTCACGTATTATTTCAATTGACATTGCCAGTGGCCTAACCGACAGCAATAATGATAAGCTGCTTCAAGATGAATCTTCCACGGTCATTTGCCCCACTGATACCCTTTGTATCCAGGTTCCTTTTGTTTCACAAATCATTACTGAATACTACCCGTATACCGGAAATCTACATTTGATAGATATACGCCTGGAAACGAGTGTAGTACCACACACTGTTTATGCACTCATTGATAAGTACTTGGTAAAGAGCATATATAAACCAAGAACGCGTACAGGCCACAAAGGAACTTTCGGACATGCTTTGGTTTTGGCCGGAAGTAAAGGAAAATCTGGTGCTGCAGTGCTTTCTGGCCTTGCTGCTCTTAAATCGGGTGCAGGGTTGGTAACTTTGCATAGCAATAACCATACAGTTAAGGCATTACAGTACTCAGTTCCTGAGATTATGACTTCGGAAGACAAAAATATGAATGCCATAAGCGAACTGCCAGATACAGAACCATATAGTGCTATACTTATGGGGCCCGGTATAGGTACAGATGCAGCAACTGAGGAGGTACTTGCTGAAGTCATACTTACCCACAAACCCACTGTTTTAGATGCCGATGCTCTGAATATATTATCCACCAAACCCTTATTGGTCAATCTTTTGCATGAAAATATAGTAGTCACACCACATCCCAAAGAATTTGAAAGGCTTATAGGAAGGAAAACAAGTGGCTATGAACAATTACAAGCTATACAAGACTTTAGTAAAAAAACAGGAGTAGTGGTAGTATTTAAATCCTTCTACACATATGTTGCCGGCAGCGGTGATGTGCTGGCCGGATTGATAGCCGGACTAATGGCTCAAAAATACCCACCAACCGAAGCTGCCATTTTGGGAGTAGCACTTCACGCAGCAGCAGGCGACATGGCGGCCGAAAATTACTCTAAAGAAACCCTCATTGCATCAGACATTTTGGATAATTTATATAAAGCTTTTAACCAGTTGAACTAAATTGAACTAATAAAAATGAAAAATACATTACGTATATTGTTTCCGGT
>JFJP01005339.1_pt1 | contig 41264 bp, 39 predicted proteins | sample 431651 | NCBI WGS metagenome assembly JFJP01 (sample SAMN02602958, study PRJNA72255) | Microbial mat metagenome, whole genome shotgun sequencing project. | biome: fresh water; feature: sink hole; material: water; isolation source: purple microbial (photo- and chemosynthetic) mats found in...
CGTGTCCAGCACGTGCATGTTCAACCCGGCAAGTGCTGGCAGTTGGCTGACCTGCACGTGAAAACCCCGCAGGCTGGGGTCGTCCAGGCCGTCAAAGCGCGACGGAGGGGTGCGCAACGCGTCTTCCCGCAAGGGCCGGGCGTTGAGCCGCCGGGGCCTGAAAAAAGCCTGCAACAGGGCCGCGCAATCGGTTGCCAGCACTCCCCCTGTGACGCCAGTCTGGTGGTTCAAACCAGGCTGGGCAAACAGATTCAACAGCCCCCCTGCGGCCCCGGTTTTGGCGTCTGGCGCACCGAACACCACACGGCTCAGGCGGGCATGCAGCATGGCGCCGCTGCACATGGCGCAGGGCTCCAGCGTCACGTACAGGGTGCAACCGTCCAGCCGGTAGTTGCCCAAGGTCTGTGCCGCTGCCCGCAAAGCCTGCACCTCGGCATGGGCGGTAGGGTCTTGCCCGCCAATGGGTGCGTTGCGTCCGGTTGACACCAGTTGGCCATCCTTCACCACCACGGCACCCACAGGCACCTCGCCCTCCTGCTCCAGCGCCAGCTGCATCCAGTGGGTGTCTTGATCAGCAGATGTCACAGGTTGTCGGGCATGGGACGTGATTGAACGGCCTGGTCCAACGCCTTTTTGACCTGATCCACCTGTTGTTGTGGCGTGCCGGTGGGGGGGCTTGGCAAGGCTGGGGCAATTGGCGCTACCGCATTGTGCTGCGCACCAGTAGCTTGCGTTGGGTGGGCCACAGGCGCTGTTTGGCGCTTGAACAGCACGCCCACGATCGCCAGAACCAGCAGCAGCCCCACCAGACTGAACATTGATTTCATCTTCAAGCCCCTGAAACGAATGGCCGCAGCCTGCACAATGGGCGCACAGGCCCGAGTGGCCTGATTTCATCACAGCCCCTGCCCTCCCCCGCCACCCGAACCCATCTCTGAATGATCACCGAGCCGTTTTTTTACCTGGTGGCCATTCCGGCGGTATTCCTTCTGGGCCTGAGCAAGAGCGGATTCGGAGCGGGTTTTGGATCGCTGGGCGTGCCGCTGATGGCCCTGGCCGTGACCGTGCCCGAAGCCGCCGCCATCTTCATGCCCCTGCTGTTTGTGATGGACGTGCTGACACTCAAGGCCTTTCGCAAAGAGCTGGACTGGGCGCTGTTTCGCTTCATGCTGCCTTGGGGGTTGCTGGGCATTTGCGTGGGTGCTGTGCTGTTCAAAACACTGGACTCGCACACCGTGGCGGGCGTGGTGGGGGTGTTTGCCTGGGTATTTCTGGCGCAGCGCAAGCTGTTCCCGCCCCACGCCGACGCCCCGCCACCCGGCAAGCTCTGGGGCGCATTGATGACCACCACGTCGGGCTTCACGAGCTTTGTGTCGCACTCGGGCGGCCCGCCCGTCAATGCCTATGTGATCCCGCTGAAGCTGGTGCCCACGGTGTTCACCGGCACGCTGGCGGCGTTTTTTTTCGTCATCAACCTCAGCAAGTGGCTGCCCTACGCCTGGCTGGGCCTGCTGGACATGCGCAACTTTGCCACCTCTCTGGCGCTGATGCCGTATGGGCGGGGGTGAAGGTGGCACGAAAAATCAGCCCCCTGTGGTTTTACCGGCTGGTGGACTGGGGAATGTTTTTGACCGGGGCCAAACTGATTTGGGATGGATTCCTGGCCGGATGAAAACAACGTTGATAGCTAACAAATGAATACCATCAAGCGCTATCAGGGATTTTCGTTTTAGCTTTCAGCTCAGGCACTCCCGGGAAAGCCAAGAGCCCCAGGGCCAACAACACCTGAAGCATCACCACCAGTTCAAAAGGCCGTTGGGTGTCAGCCGTGGGCAGCACGGGAACGATGGTGGGCCAGAAGTTGGTGGCCGTGTGCAGCACCAGCGCAGCCGTCACGCCCCCGCCCGACCTGAGCGCCAGCCACGCAACCATCACCGACATGGCCAGCGTGCTGAGCAAAAACGTGGCCACCGTTGTGTGCGCCTGCACGGTATGGGCCTGGTAGAACAGCGGCAGGTGCCAAACGCCCCACACCAAACCCAACAGCAGGCCGGCATAGCGCCACCCCAGACGGGCCTGCAAAGCAGGCAAGGCCAACCCTCGCCAGCCAAACTCCTCGCCCAGCGGCCCGCCCAGCAACGCAATGGCCAACAGGTTCACACTGGCGAGAAGCAGGTGTCCGGTGGCGGGTGACGGTGCCATGGTGCCGCCCATGGCCGTGTGCACACCCGCCGCAATCAGCACCACAACCAAAGGCAGTGTGAAGGCCAGCAGAAGCCATCCCCAGCCTGCAACGGGACGCACACAGCCAACAAGCCAGTTGCGCAAGCCAGCACGCCCACGCCAGCCCCAAACCACCAGAACCGCCGCGGCGGTGGGCCCGAAACCGCCAGCCCACATCAGCAAAGTACCCGCCCAGGGCGAGCGCAACGCGACGTGGGGAAATATCCACCAGCAAGCCCACGACAGGCCAAAAGCCAGCACCCAATAGGCTGTGAGAGCGGGGGATTGCCATCGGACCGGTTCGGCGATGGCAAGGGGAGGCTGCATGCCGGATTGGGCCGGAAACAAGGTAGGCATGCGATGCAGCCTAAATGTCACGCGGCATGCCGACTGTGCGCCGCCAGACGGTCGTCAGCCAGGCACTGGCCTGTCGGCACAAATGGGGCGCCGCAGGGCTGCGGCGTCAGGCATTATTCCCACTCAATGGTGGCTGGCGGCTTGCTGCTCACGTCGTAGGTGACACGGTTGATACCACGCACTTCGTTGATGATGCGGCTGCTGACCTTCTTCAACAGCGCATAGGGCAGTTCGGCCCAGTCAGCCGTCATGAAGTCTGACGTTTGCACGGCGCGGCCGTCGCCCATCACGCCCACGCTCTTCACGGGCAGAAAGACCGTGAACGCCTGGCTGGTCAGGTCGTACCACGTCTTGCCAGTTTCAGCGTCCACAAAGTTGCGCAGTTCTTCGATGAAGATGGCATCGGCCCGGCGCAGCAGGTCAGCGTATTCCTTCTTGACCTCACCGAGGATTCGCACACCCAGGCCGGGGCCTGGGAAAGGATGGCGGTAGACCATGTCGTGCGGCAGGCCCAGGGCCACACCCAGCTCACGCACCTCGTCTTTGAACAGATCGCGCAGCGGTTCGAGCAGTTTCAATCCGAGCTGTTCCGGCAAACCACCCACGTTGTGGTGGCTCTTGATGGTGACAGCCTTCTTGCTTTTGGCACCGCCCGACTCGATCACATCCGGGTAGATGGTGCCTTGCGCCAGAAACGTTGCTCCCTTTCGTGAAGCATCACCTTTTTTCAAAGCAAGCGCTGAGGCCTTGAAAACCTCTACAAATTCGCGCCCGATGATTTTGCGCTTGGCTTCGGGGTCGCTCACTCCAGCCAGGTGCCCCAGGAACTGATCGGATGCATCCACCCGGATCACCTTCGCGTGCAGCTTGCCCACGAACATGTCCATCACCATGTCACCTTCATTCAACCGCAGCAGGCCATGGTCAACAAACACACAGGTGAGTTGGTCGCCAATGGCGCGGTGAATCAGGGCGGCAGCCACCGATGAATCTACGCCGCCCGACAGGCCCAGGATGACCTCTTCGTCACCCACCTGAGCACGGATTTTTTCAACCGCCTCGGCAATGTGGTCGCGCATGACCCAGTCGGGCCGGGTGCCACAGATGCCCAGCACAAAACGCTCCAGCAGTGCCTTGCCTTGCACGGTGTGAGTCACTTCGGGGTGAAACTGCACAGCGTAGAAGTGGCGGGCCTCATCGGCCATGCCGGCAATGGGGCATGAATCGGTGGACGCCATCAGCTTAAAGCCGGGTGGCAGTTCGGTGACCTTGTCCCCGTGGCTCATCCACACCTTGAGCATGCCGTGACCTTCGGCGGTGGTGAAGTCAGCGATGTCTTTCAACAGCTCGGTGTGGCCACGGGCGCGCACCTCGGCGTAGCCAAATTCTCGGGTGTTGGAACCTTCCACCTTGCCGCCCAGCTGCTGCGCCATGGTCTGCATGCCATAGCAAATGCCCAGCACGGGAATGCCCAGTTGGTAGACGGCATCAGGGGCTTTGTCATCCACCTCGTACACGCTGGCGTGGCTGCCCGACAGGATCACGCCTTTGAGTTGGCCATCGGCCGCGAACTCGCGCACCCACTCATCGGTCACATCGCAAGGGTGAACTTCGCAGTACACATGGGCCTCGCGCACACGGCGGGCAATGAGCTGCGTGACCTGGGAGCCGAAATCGAGGATGAGGATTTTTTGGTGCTGCATGGTGCGTCAGTCGGGGCAGTCGAAGTGAAGGCAGGCAAAAAGAAAAAGCCGCTCCCGTGAGGGATGCGGCTTGCTGGCAAGGTGTTTATTCGGCCCGGTAGTTGGGCGCTTCTTTGGTGATTTGCACGTCGTGCACGTGGCTTTCGCGGATGCCTGCTGTGGTGATTTGCACAAACTCGGCTTGGTCGTGCAACTCGGCGATGGAGCCGCAACCGCAGTAACCCATGCTGGCCCGCAAGCCGCCGGCCATTTGGTAAATGATGGACACCACTGAGCCTTTGTAGGGCACCCGGCCTTCAATGCCCTCGGGCACCAGTTTGTCGGCGTTGGGGTTGGTGGTTTCGTCGTTTTCCTGGAAATAGCGGTCGGCTGAACCGGCCTTCATGGCACCGATGCTGCCCATGCCACGGTAACTTTTGTAGCTGCGGCCCTGGTACAGAATGACCTCGCCAGGGGCTTCTTCCGTGCCCGCAAACATGCCGCCCATCATGACCGTGCCAGCACCCGCCGCGATGGCTTTGGAAATGTCGCCGCTGTAGCGGATGCCGCCGTCGGCAATCAATGGCACGCCGCTGCCTTTGAGTGCGGTGGCCACGTTGTCGATGGCCGTGATCTGCGGCACACCCACACCCGCCACGATGCGGGTGGTGCAAATCGAGCCCGGGCCAATACCCACCTTGACAGCGTCAGCCCCTGCATCGGCCAAAGCCAAGGCCGCTGCGCCAGTGGCGATGTTGCCGCCGATGACCTCAATGTGTGGGTAGTTCTGTTTGACCCAGCGCACCCGGTCGATCACGCCCTTGCTGTGACCGTGGGCGGTGTCGACCACGATCGCGTCCACACCGGCCTTGACCAGTGCCGCAACGCGCTCTTCCGTGCCCTCGCCCACACCCACGGCAGCTCCGACACGCAACTTGCCCAGTGCGTCACGCGCTGCGTTGGGAAAATTCAGCTGCTTGTTGATGTCCTTGACGGTGATGAGCCCCTTGAGCTCAAACGCATCGTTCACCAGCAACAGGCGCTCCAGCTTGACTTTGTTCAGCAAGGCCTTGGCCTGTTCGGGCGTGGTGCCTTCAGGCACCGTGACCAAACGCTCGCGAGGGGTCATGATTTCGCTGACCGGCAAATCGTTGCGCGACTCGAACCGCAGATCGCGCCCGGTGACGATGCCCACCACCTTGCCGGCATCCACCACGGGAAAGCCCGACACGCCGAGTTCGTCGGACAACTGCTTGACCTGACGGACTGTGGTCTGGGGAGTGATGACCACCGGATCGCGCAGCACGCCAGACTCATAGCGCTTGACCTTGGCCACATGGGCCGCCTGTTCGGCAATGGACAGGTTCTTGTGCACGATGCCGATGCCACCTTCCTGGGCGATGGCAATCGCCAGCCGGGCCTCGGTGACAGTGTCCATGGCCGCCGAAACCAGGGGCAGGTTCAGGCGTATGTTGCGGGTGAATTGGGTGGCGAGGGAGGTGTCCTTGGGCAGGACTTGGGAAAACGCGGGCACCAACAACACATCGTCGAAGGTGAGCGCATTGCCGAGAAGGCGCATGGCAAAGCTCCAAAAGGCGTATTGTATCCAGCGGCCTGCCGCCAGACTGGGGGCCGTCCCGCCGTTGAGCGAGCGCGCAGTTGCCCTGCCAAAGCGCTTGTCGCTACACTGCAGGCATGAAGCTGCACATGCGTTTTGTTGCTTGGCTGCTGGTCACCCCGGTGGTCGTCGGGCTGTCTGCGCCCGCTTGGGCCCAATGGCAGTGGACCGACGCGAGCGGGCGTAAGGTTTTCAGCGACACAGCACCGCCTTCAGACATTCCAGATAAGAACATACTGCGTCGCCCTGGCGAGAGACCAGCCCCGCCCCCAAGCAAACCTGCGGCTGATGCGGCCCAGGGCAACACTGAGGCAGACCCGGCGGCGAAGGCAGCACTTGACAAGAAGGCTGCAGCCCTGGAAGCACAGAAGAAGCAGGCAGAAGAGGCCGAAAAGGCCAAGGAGAAAGCCCAGGCGCTCAAAGCTGCCGCAGCCAAAGCGGACAACTGCCAGAGAGCGCAGCGCAATTTGGCCTCACTGGGTACGGGCCGCATGCTCAGCACGGTGAACGACAAGGGCGAGCGCGTCATCATGAACGAAGACACCCGCAATGCTGAGAAAGCCCGCCTGCAGCAGATCGTCCAGCAGAGCTGCACCCCCTGAAGTGTTTTGGGGCAGCGCCCGGCTCAGTATCCCGCTTTGGCGCCGGGCCGTTTGTTGGCAAACAAGCCCGCTGCCTTGCTGCCTTGCTTGCTGAACCGCTTGCGCCGGGCCTCTTTCGGGTCTGCGGTCAGCGGTCGGTAGACCTCTACCCTGTCGAACTCGCGCAACGGCGTCTTCAAACTGGCAGGCAAGTTCCACACGCCAAACGACAGGTCGGGCATGGACGCGAAACCGAAACGTTCTGTCCAGCCTGAGCGGGCCAAAGCAGTGGCCACCGTCGCACCGTCGGGCACCTCCACAGAGTCCTCAATGACCTGACGCGGTGCAGGCGACCAAACCAGGGACACTTTCATCAGCCGCTGCCAGGGCCGTACACCTGGTCTGCACGCTTGACGAACGCATCGACCAGGTTGGCGGCTATTTTGTCGAAAACAGGTCCTACTAGTGTTGCCAGTGCGGCGTTCGAAAATCCGTAATTGAGCTTGAAGTCCACTTTGCACGCGCGCTGTGTGCCATCACCCAAAGGCGTGAACTCCCAGGTGCCATCCAGCCGGGAAAACGGGCCGTCCACCAGGTGCATGACCACCTTGCGGTCTGGCTCGTGCGTGTTGCGGGTGGTGAAGCTCTGCTTGAGCCCACTGAGCGCCATGCCCACTTTGGCGGTCATGCCTGATTCCGACGCATCGAGCACCGTCGTGTGGTCGCACCAAGGCAAAAAAGCGGGGTAGCTTCCGACATCGGTCACCAACGCGAACATTTCGTGGGCGCTGTGCCAGAGCAGGACTGATTTGTGAACGCTTTTCATACAATGGGGAGGCTTGGGCGATTGTATTCGCCGGGGTATTTTCCACCTTGCCTGAATGACCACCTCCAAACCCACAGCCCCGCTCTCTGCCGCTGCAGGCAAATCCACCAAAAAAGCAGAAACCAAACCTGTTGTCACACGCATTGCCGACAACAAGAAAGCCGTCTTCAACTACCACATTGAAGAGCGCCACGAAGCAGGCATGGTGCTGCAGGGATGGGAAGTCAAGGCATTGCGCGAAGGCAAGGTGCAGCTGACCGACGGCTATGTGATCGTCCGCGAGGGCGAGTTGTACCTGATTGGCTGCCAGATCAACCCCCTGCGCACAGCCTCCACCCATGTGACAGAAATTGCTGCTGCACAAAGACGAAATCCGCCGGCTGATGGGCAAGGTCGAGCAGAAAGGCTACACCTTGGTGCCGCTGAACCTGCACTGGAAAAGCGGCAAAGTGAAATGCGAAGTCGCGTTGGGCAAAGGCAAGGCGGAGCACGACAAGCGCGACACCATCAAGGACCGTGAAGGCAAACGCGAAGTAGAGCGGGCCATGAAAGTCCACAACCGCTGAGAGTGTGTGGGGTACCAGCGGCAGCGAAGCTCACCGCCACCTTGCATGCATTCTGGCCACTGAAAAAACGATCAGCCCAAGCCTCGCAAAGGGTGTGCGTGTGCAGGCCACGGGCTGACAAAAAACGGACTGACCATGTCTGCGGCGACATCGTCCCCCCGAGATGGCAACCATTCTGGCTGGTGGTCTTTGTCGATGGCAAGCGCGCGTATCCCTTCAACCGTTTCACTCTCGGATGCCGTGCGGCCGAGGTGAACGGGATGAAAACAGTGCCGCACCATGTCCCGCTCCATGCGCAGATCGTCGGCCAGGCCCATGCGGCGGGCACGACGAATCTGCTCCAGCACCACGGCCAGCATCAGAGGTGAACGCCTGCGCAAAGTGGCGAGTGTGGTTTGAGCAAACTCAGACGCATCAGCCGCCAGAGCGACCAGAATGTCTGGCACGGTGTCCAGCGAAAAACACTGGTCAATTTTGCCTCTGACGCTTTTACTGTTTGGTATTTGCGCTATGAATTTCGTTTCAACCAGGTGTTCAACCGCATTGGCCGATTCGAAGGGGGTGGACTGAAGCTCGGCCCACACCACATTGAGCCGGGCCGCATCCAGACAGCCGTCTGCCAGCCCGAAGGCAACGGCATCACCAGCCTCGATGGTTTGCCCCGTCAAAGCCAGCCACTCACCCACGCGCCCGGGACAACGGCTCAGAAAAAAGCCTCCGCCCACATCAGGAAACAGTCCAATGCCAGTTTCGGGCATCGCCATTTGGGTGCGTTGAGTCACCACCCGCAAGCTCGCCCCCTGGCTGATGCCCATTCCCCCACCCATGACGATGCCATCCATGAACGCGATGTAGGGCTTGGGATAGGTGTGTATCAGGTGATTGAGGCGGTACTCCTCTGTAAAAAAATCTTCCAGCCGTGGGTCGCCAGCCAATGCAGCCTGATGGAAAAAGCGAATGTCTCCGCCAGCACAAAAGGCGCCGAACGGCCCTTGTTTACCGGTACCACGCACCGCGACGGCCAGCACAGCCGGGTCGTCACGCCACTGCTCAAGAGCAGACGTGAGGGCCCGCACCATGTCGAGAGACAGCGCGTTGAGCGCGCGAGGACGGTTGAGTGTGATGCACCCGACGCGGCCGTGTCGCTCGGCCAAGACATCCAGGGTGACAAGTGGGACCGGTACCGGGGCGGCATCGGCAGAGGTTGCGACGGCGGCTTCGGCGGGCAGAGGGGCTGTGGTCATGGGGTTTTCCGGTGCACTGGACACCGAAGGATCATGCCACGATGGATGGAGGTGGTTCCTGCATTTGTGCAGCGGTGCGTCTCTCGCGCCACCCCAGAATTTCATTGGTGAGCAGTGCACCGACCACCAGGCTGCCGCCTGTCAGCACATGGTTGCCCGGCACTTCATTGGCCCCCACCCAGGCCAGCAAGGTACCAAACAGCACCTCCAGCAAAGCCAGCAGCGACACCTCGGGCGCGCTGAGCACCCGGGCACACACCACAGACAATGCGCACGGGATGGCGAGCTGGAAAGCCCCCAAGCCCGCCAACAAGGCTAGGTCGTGTGCGCTGGCAGCCATGGGCCAGGCCAGCGGCAAGGTCACCACCGAGGAAATGAGTGCCCCCACCAGCACGGCCGGCACCAAATCCAACTGACGACCCTGTTGCCGGTTGCGCTGCACGAGTGTCCAGTTGACTGCGGCTGCCACCGGCACGCACAAGGCCACCAGTGTGCCCTCCACACCGCCGCTGGAGAGCTGGCTTGCAAACATCCATGCAATGCCCACACCTGCCACCACAATCGCGCCCCAGGTGCGGCGGGCCAACCGGTGACCAGTGAACACACGTGACACCAATGCCGTCAGCAAAGGGCCTGCGGCCAGCGTCACGAGCACATTGGCCACCGTGGTCAAGGTCAGCGCAACCATGAAGGCGGTGAACATCACCGCCCAGCACACACCCGACAGCCACAGAACACCTCCTGCAGCCCGCATGCGGGCCCAAACCCCCCACCCCTGCCACAGCGGCAACACGACCACCAGGGTCAGCAGCGTGAAGAAGCTGCGCCAGAAGGTGACTTCGAACGCTTTGGCTGCCTCCAGGTGACGGGTCACCACCCCGGCTGTGGACCAGAGCAGGGTAACGACCACCATCAACACGACGGCTTGGCAGTGGGAGAGTTTGCTGTTCATGCTGGTGGCTGCTCCGGAAACACACAACGGGGCCAAAGCCCCGTTGTTCTGAATGCGCGGATCCGCGTGAGATCAGGCCTTGGCAGCGCGCTTGCGGTCGTGCTCTTTCAGGAAGCGCTTGCGCAGGCGCACGCTCTTGGGCGTGATTTCCACCAGTTCGTCGTCTTCGATGAATTCCACGCCGTATTCAAGGTTCAACTCGATCGGTGGGGTGATCTTGATGGCGTCTTCCTTGCCCGACACGCGGAAGTTGGTCAGCTGCTTGGTGCGGGTGGCGTTCACCACCAAGTCGTTGTCGCGGTTGTGGATGCCCACGATCATGCCTTCGTACACCGGGTCATTCGCCTTCACGAACATGCGGCCACGGTCGTCGAGCTTGCCCAGGGCATAGGTGAAAATTTCGCCATCGTCCATGGAAATCAGCACGCCGTTTTTGCGGCTGGCGATGTCGCCCTTGTGGGGCTCGTAGCTGTCAAAAATGTTGGCGATCAGGCCAGAACCACGGGTCAGGTTCAAAAACTCGTTGGTGAAACCGATCAGGCCCCGGGCAGGAATGCGGTATTCCAGACGCACGCGGCCACGGCCGTCCGGCTCCATGTTGACCAGCTCGCCCTTGCGCTCGCCCAAAGCCTGCATCACGCCGCCCTGGTGCTGCTCTTCGATGTCGGCGGTCACCATTTCAATAGGCTCGTGGCGCACGCCATCCACATCGCGGAACACCACGCGAGGCTTGGACACAGCCAGCTCGTAGCCTTCGCGGCGCATGTTCTCCAGCAGGATGGTCAGGTGCAGTTCGCCGCGGCCAGACACTTCGAAAATACCGTCTTCATCGGTTTCACGCACACGTAAAGCCACGTTGTGTTGCAGCTCTTTCTGCAGGCGGTCCCAGATCTGGCGGCTGGTGACGTACTTGCCTTCGCGGCCAGCCAGGGGGCTGGTGTTCACGCAGAAGTTCATGGTCAGCGTGGGCTCATCCACCTTGAGCATGGGCAGCGGGGTGGGAGTGATTGGGTCGGTGATAGTCACGCCGATGCCGATGTCGGCAATGCCATTGACCAGCACGATGTCGCCAGGGCCTGCTTCGGTCACCTGAACGCGGTCCAGCCCCTGGAAGGTCAATACCTGGTTGATGCGGCCCTTGACGGTCTTGCCATCAGGGCCTTCCATCACCACCACGTCCATCGACGGTTTGATGGTGCCTTGGCTGATACGGCCCACACCAATGCGGCCCACGAAAGTGGAGAAGTCCAATGCGGACACTTGCAGTTGCAGGGGTGCGGATGCGTCACCGGAGTTCGGTGGCACGTGTTTCAGGATGGTGTTGAACAGGGCTGACATGTCAGGGCCCCACTGCTCGCCAGGTGCGCCCTCTTCCAGCGAAGACCAGCCGTTGATACCTGAGGCATACACCACGGGAAAGTCCAGCTGCTCGTCGGTGGCACCGAGTTTGTCAAACAGGTCAAACGCGGCGTTGACCACTTTGTCAGGGTTGGCACCGGGCTTGTCGACCTTGTTCACCACCACGATGGGCTTCAGACCGAGGGCCAAGGCCTTCTTGGTCACAAAGCGCGTCTGGGGCATGGGGCCTTCCTGCGCGTCGATCAGCAGCAACACGCTGTCGACCATGGACAGGGCGCGCTCCACCTCGCCGCCGAAGTCCGCATGCCCGGGGGTGTCGACGATGTTGATGTGGGTGCCTTCCCAGCTCACGGCACAGTTCTTGGCCAGGATGGTGATGCCACGCTCTTTTTCGATGGCGTTGTTGTCCATCACGGTATCCACCACCTTTTCGTGTTCGGCAAATGTGCCGGACTGACGCAGCAGTTGGTCAACCATGGTGGTTTTGCCGTGGTCGACGTGGGCAATGATGGCAATGTTGCGGATTTGTTTTTGACTCATGGGTACATCCTGAAGAACTTGAAAAATGCGTCTGGCTGAAGGGCTGCGCGGGTCAGTGTGGCAAGGCCACGGGGCTGGCCTTGTGCACCGTATCGTTCGGGCCAGCGGAATCGGGTAACAAGCGGGCTTGGTTCAGCATTTGCTGAATTTCGAGCGGGTTGAGCAATCGGGTGGGCACCAGTTCACCCCCTGACACATGGGCTGTGCCCAGCAGCGCAGAAGTTTGGAAACCGAATACTGCCACCTCATCCGCATCTGCCAGGGTCGTGCGGCGACGCAAACCGCTCAAGAAACGTCCGGCATTGTCGTCATCCAGTGTGACCGGCTGATGATGGGGCAGCAGCACGGTGACTGGTTGCAGCGCTTTCACGCGCGCGGTTTCGTCCATCGCTTCAAGCTGTTCAACGGTGATGCAGTCGGCTTCGCGGAAGTTGCCCGTTTGGGTACGGCGCAGTGCCCGCAAGTGCCCGACCGTACCCAGCGCTTTGGCAATGTCCTCGCCCAGCGTCCGGATGTAAGTGCCCTTACTGCACGAAGCATCAAATTGAATAGCTGTATACCCTTGATCATCAAGCGCTAACGCCATATTCAATTCAAAAATCTCGATGCTGCGCGGCTCGCGCTCGACGGTTTGCCCAGCGCGTGCATATTCGTACAGCGCCTTGCCGTCTTTCTTCAGCGCCGAGTACATCGGTGGCAGTTGTTGCTGGGGGCCCAACATGCGCTGCGTCAGCGCATCGAGGTCGGCTTGCGTCAGGGCAGGCACATCGGCAGTGGTCACCACTTCGCCCTCGGCATCGCCTGTCGTGGTGGCTTGGCCCAACCGCAAGGTGGCGCTGTAGCGCTTGTCGGCATCCAGATGCTGCTGGCTGAACTTTGTGGCAGCGCCAAAGCACAGCGGCAACACGCCGGTGGCCAGAGGGTCTAGCGTGCCTGTATGCCCCGCTTTGTCGGCGCGCAGCAACCACTTGGCCTTTTGCAAAGCCTGGTTGCTGGAAAACCCCAGCGGTTTGTCAAGCAGCAACACCCCATGCACAGGGCGCCGCTGCACCCGTGTGCGTGGCGCAGTCATGGCTATTCGTCCTGGGCGCGGGAAGACACGGCCTTGGCAATCAAGGCGTTCATGTCGGCCGCACGCTCGGTGGTGCGGTCGAAATGAAAGTGCAACGTGGGCACGGTGTGAATGTGCAGTCGTTTGAACAGGCCGTTGCGCAAGAAACCAGCAGCCTGGTTCAGCGCCACCGTGGTGGCGACAGGGTCACCGGTCAGCAGGCTGAAATACACCTGTGCATGGGCGTAGTCGGGCGTGACTTCGACGGCCTGAATGGTCACCATGCCCACCCGCGGGTCTTTGAGTTCGCGCGCAATCAGCTCGGTCAGATCACGCTGGATCTGATCGGCCACGCGAAAACCGCGGTTGGGGGTGGATGATTTCTTGGCTGCCATGCACTGAGCCCCGCTTTACAGCGTGCGGGCCACTTCCTTGACCTCGAAGAATTCGAGCTGGTCGCCTTCTTTGATGTCGTTGTAGTTGCGCAGCTTGATACCGCACTCGAAACCTTCTTTGACTTCGCGCACATCGTCTTTCATGCGTTTCAGGGAATCGAGTTCGCCGGTGTACACCACCACGTTCTCGCGCAGCAGGCGGAAATGCGCGCTGCGGGTCACGTAGCCACCTGTCACCATACAACCAGCCACCGTGCCGATCTTCGACGCCACGAACACCGTGCGGATCTCGGCCATACCGATGATTTCTTCGCGGCGGTCTGGAGTCAGCATGCCCGACATGGCGACCTTGAGCTCGTCCACGGCGTCGTAAATGATGCTGTAGTAACGCAGGTCAACGCCATTGCTCTCAGCCAGTTTGCGGGCACCTGCATCGGCGCGCGTGTTGAAGCCGATCACCACAGCCTTGGAAGCGATGGCCAGGTTGATGTCGGACTCGCTGATGCCACCCACGCCGGCATACACCAGTTGCACCTTGACTTCGTCGGTGGACAGCTTGAGCAGGGACTGCGCCAACGCTTCCTGCGAGCCCTGCACATCGGCCTTGACGATGATGGGCAGCATCTTGACCTCGCCGGCCGTCATGTCGCTGAACATGTTTTCCAGCTTGGCTGCCTGCTGCTTGGCCAGCTTGGTGTTGCGGAACTTGCCTGCGCGATAGGTGGCAATTTCACGGGCACGGCGCTCATCGGTCAGCACCATGAATTCGTCACCGGCCTGCGGCACTTCGGTCAAACCCTGAATTTCCACCGGAATCGAAGGCCCAGCCGATTTGGTGGGTCGGCCGTTCTCATCGAGCATGGCCCGCACACGGCCATAGGTCTGGCCAGCCAGCACCACGTCACCGGTTTTGAGCGTGCCGGACTGAACCAGCACGGTCGCCACAGGACCACGGCCTTTGTCCAGCTGAGCTTCGATCACGAGGCCCTTCGCCATCACGTCCACAGGGGCCTTGAGTTCCAGCACTTCGGCTTGCAGCAACACCTGCTCCAGCAGGGCATCGATGCCCTGGCCGGTTTTGGCGGACACGCCGACAAACGGTGAATCGCCGCCGAACTCTTCAGGCACGACCTCCTCCACCACCAGCTCGTTTTTCACGCGCTCCAGGTTGGCATCGGGTTTGTCGATTTTGTTCACAGCGACCACGATGGGCACACCCGCAGCCTTGGCGTGCTTGATGGCCTCTTTGGTCTGGGGCATGACGCCGTCGTCCGCCGCCACCACCAGAATGACGATGTCGGTTGCCTTGGCACCACGGGCACGCATGGCGGTGAACGCTTCGTGGCCAGGGGTGTCGAGGAAGGAAATCATGCCGCGCGGTGTTTCCACGTGGTATGCGCCGATGTGCTGAGTGATGCCGCCAGCCTCGCCAGCCGCGACTTTGGCGCGGCGGATGTAGTCCAGCAGCGAGGTTTTGCCGTGGTCAACGTGGCCCATGACCGTCACCACGGGTGCACGCGACACTGCCTCAGCGGTCTGGTGCAATGCGTCTTCGTCGGTGAAGGCTTCTGGATCGTCCAGTTCGGCCTGCACGGCACGATGGCCGAGTTCTTCCACCACGATCATGGCGGTGTCTTGGTCGAGCGGCTGGTTTATGGTGACCATCTGCCCGAGCTTCATCAGGTGCTTGATGACTTCCGACGACTTGACCGACATCTTGTGTGCCAACTCGGCCACGGTGATGGTTTCCGGCACATGCACTTCCAAAACCTTGAACTCTGCCGGTGCGGCGAAAGTGGAGTTTTGGTTGTCGCGGCTGTCCCTGCTGTCACGGCGGCCCTTGGGACCACCACGCCAGTTAGACCGACCCGCCGTGGTGTCACCACGGGTTTTGATCTCTTTTTTCTTGGCTGCGTCGTCTTTCCAGGTGGATGACAAGTTCTCAGACTTGACTTCTTTCTTGCCAGCACCAGGAGCTGTGGACACAGCGGGGCGGGCAACGCCTGGGGCGTTGGTGCCCGCAGGCTTGTGAAGCGTGCCCTTCAGGGCAGCTTTCGGGTCCACGGCGGGCTTGACTTCTGCCACGGGCTCGGGCTTTTTGGCCACGAGCACCTTTTTGGGTGCAGACATCATTTCCCGGATGGCTGCCGCTTCGGCTTCTGCCTTGCGACGACGGTCTTTCAGGTCGATGGCCTTGGCTTCTTCGGCTGCCTTTTCTCCGGCCACTTTGGCAGCTTGCACGCGACGCGCTTCCTGCTGCGCCTCTTCCTGTGCATTGGGCTGAACGGCAGCGGGCGCGCTTGACGCAACGGCAGGAGCAGGTGTCTCTGCGCTCGACTGAGGCACTGGAGCAGCACGTCTGGCGGCCTCAATCTGTGCCGCCTCGGCTTGGGCAGCAGCCCGAGCAGCTTCACGATCGCGTTCGGCTTGGGCCGCAACTTGTGCTTCACGCGCCTCTTCGGCCTCCCGCTCTTTGCGGCGCTGGTCCAGCTCTTCCTCTTGCACACGCAAGAGCTCAGCCTGGCGACGCGCTTCTTCCTCCCGGCGCTTGAGCTCTTCGGCGTTGGCAGCAGCCACGGCAGGCGATTCCGCAGGTGTTGCGTCGGCCACGACTTCGTCATCGCGCTGGATGAATGTGCGCTTTTTTCGCACTTCCACCTGAATGGTGCGAGCACGCCCAGTGGCATCGGCCTGCTTGATTTCGGTGGTGGACTTTTTCACCAGAGTGATCTTTTTGCGCTCGCCCGATACCGTACCGTGGCTGGTTTGCAAATAGCTCAACAATTTGTGTTTGTCCACATCAGACACAGGGTCTGCACCCGATGACTTGGGCACGCCCGCGCTGGCGAGTTGCTCCAGCAGGGTGTGTGTGGGTTTGTGCAGTTCGGCTGCCAATTCTGCGACGCTGATGCTGGTCATGGGTGTTTCTCCGTTGCCTCCGTGATCAGGATTGGGCCTCACCCGCTTCACCGGCGAACCAGTGAGCGCGTGCCTTCATGATCAGGGCTGTCGCTTCTTCGGGCGATTGCCCGGTAATTTCAGACAATTCGTCGGTGGCCAGGTCTGCCAGATCGTCGCGGGTGTTGACACCAGAGGCTGCCAACTGCGAGATCATTTCTGCAGTCACACCTTCCAAGTCGCGCAAATCTTGCGATACCGCTTCGACACTCTCTTCACGCACAAGCTCCATCGTCAGCAACGCGTCTTTGGCCCGGGTGCGGAGTTCCGCGACTGTGTCTTCGTCGAACGATTCGATGTCCAGCATTTCCTGCAGTGGCACGTAGGCAACTTCTTCGAGGCTGGTGAAACCCTCCTCGATCAGGATATCGGCAATTTCCTGGTCCACATCGAGTTTGGCCATGAACAAGGCACGCACACCGTCTGATTCTGCCGCCTGCTTCTGGGCAGACTCGTCAGCAGTCATGATGTTGATGCGCCAACCGGTCAAATCAGACGCCAGGCGAACGTTCTGGCCACCACGACCAATGGCGATAGCCAGGTTTTCTTCGTCAACCACCACATCCATGGCGTGACGCTCTTCGTCCACCACGATGGACTGAACATTGGCAGGCGCCAAGGCGCCGATGACGAATTGGGCCGGGTCTTCGCTCCACAGCACGATATCCACCCGCTCTCCAGCCAGTTCTGTGGTCACACCGTTCACACGCGAGCCACGCACACCCACGCAGGTGCCGATGGGATCCACGCGCTTGTCGTGTGACAAGACAGCAATCTTGGCGCGGGAGCCAGGATCACGGGCACACGTTTTGATTTCCAACAGGCCCTGTTCGATCTCGGGCACTTCCTGACGGAACAACTCCATCATGAAGGCGGGCGATGAGCGAGACAGCACGATGGGCGCACCGCGCAACGTCAGGTCCACCTCCATGATCATGGCGCGCACGCGATCACCGGTGCGGAAATTCTCCTTGGGGATCATTTCAGTTCGGCGCAGGCGGCCTTCCACACGGCCGCTTTCAACGATCAGGTCGCCCTTGTCCATGCGCTTGACCGTGCCGACAAAAATCTTTTCGCCACGCGACATGAAGTCGTTGAGCAACATTTCGCGCTCTGCATCACGGATTTTTTGCAGAATAACCTGCTTTGCAGCCATCGCACCGATGCGGCCAATGGGCATGCTCTCGATCGGCTTCTCAATGAAATCACCGACTTCAATGTCGGAGATTTCATCGCTGGCATCCGACACCAGTTCTTCAGCCTCGGGGTTCTGAAGACCGGCTTCGTCAGGAACTACCAGCCAGCGGCGGAACGTTTCGTAGTTGCCGCTGTCGCGGTCCACGCTCACGCGAATGTCCACCTCGCCTTGGTACAGCTTTTTGGTGGCAGAAGCCAGAGCCAATTCAACGGCACCAAAAACCACATCACGCTCAACGTTCTTTTCGCGCGAAATTGCATCGACCAACATCAGGAGTTCGCGATTCATGTCACTGGCCTGCCTTTCTTTTTTCTGCTAACAGCTTCAATGGGGTGTAGTACGGTGTCATTCGGCCGCATCGGCGGCCGAATTCGGCTGCTCTGCAGTAGCCTTGGGCTTGCGCCCTTTGAAATCAACAATGGGGGCCAAGCGCACCTCACGCAATTCGTCCAACGTGAAACGCATGGCCTGGTAAACAGCGGGCGGGCGCTTTTTGCTCACACGCTGACCTGGTTTGGGGGCAAGCTCGTCGGTCCAGACAATTTGCCAGACATCGGGCTGATCCGTGGACTCCAAGGTACCCCTGAATTTCTTGCGGTTGGCCGCAATGTCGGTCCCTGTGATGCCAATCGGCTCTTTCAGAGTCAGATCAATGTCGGCACCCACAAACCGGTTGAAATCCGTCGGAGTGCGCAAGGGGCGGTCGATGCCGGGTGAGCCAACCTCCAACCGTTTGTAGTCCACGCCCTCAACTTCCAGCAAAAACTGCAACTGACGGGTCACTGCCTCGCAGTCTTCGACGTTCACAAACTGCTCGGGCGTGCCGGCTTGGAAGGGCATGTCGATGGTGATGCGCAGCAGACCGGCGGCTGTTCGCTCAATCTCCACTAGGTCATAACCCAAACCGGTGACGGTTTGCTCAACTGATGCTTGCCACGCCATAAATCGCTGGTATTCGGATGTATCCGCCAAAAATACTGAAAAGCTTTCGCCCAAAAAAAACGGGCGGTGATTACCCGCCCGTTTGGTCGTGAAGTTCGCATTCTAACCCGAGGCGCGAACCTACTGCAATTGGAAGCAGGTCTACGACGCTGAATCAGATGCCCAGAACCCATTTGATGATGTTTTTGGCCACAAAGCCCAACATTCCGAAGGACAACACCAGAAAAATAATGAAGGTCCCGAACTTGCCCGCCTTGGATTCACGCGCAAGGTTCAACACGATGAACATCATGTACAGAATGAACGCCCCGACGCCGAAGGTGAGGCCAAATTGGGCGATTTGCCCTTCGGTGTAACCGAAGATGGTGATTTCCATGAGGTAGGTGTGGTGGGCCTCAGGCCGCGTGGCCCGTGTCAAACGGCCTTGGAGTATCGCTCAAGCGGTTCGCGTCAGATCGCAGTAGGCATGCCAACTGGCATGCGCCAGCACCGGAACCACCACGATCAGCCCTGCCAGACCAGCCAGCATGCCGAGACCAGCCAAGCCCATGATGATCAATGCCCACAAGCCCAGGACCAGCGGATAGGTGCCAACCGCATTCCAGCTGGCCAGCACTGCAGCCCTCACCGACTTGTTGGTGTCGACCAGCATGGGTATGGCGATAACGCTGGATGCAAACATGGGTGCGGCCAGCACGCCCCCCACAAGCAGCCACACCTCAAACAGCCAGCCGTCAGGCGCCAGCACCACATGCCTCAGAAAATCCATCGGGTTTCGCACGGGCACGGGGGTGAGCGCAGTGATCATCGAAGCGGATGTCATCACCCACCCTGTGGCAGCAAACCCCAGAAGCAGGCCAAACACGATCAAGCGCCCGTCCAGCGATCGCCATATCCGGAAGACCTCCCCCATGCCGACACAGTGGCCTGTCGAGCACTGTTTACTGACTTGGTACAAACCGGTGGTGAGAATAGGGGCGACGATCATGAAGCCAGAAAATGCCCCGGCCAGCATCCAGAAACGGTCACTGGCAACCCACAACAGCAACCAGCCAAAACAAGCCAGGACAGCACCATGCAAAAGGCCTGGCCCCGGATTGCGAACAAGATCTCTCCACCCCAGCTTGAGCCAACGCAGGGGGGAGTTCAGCCCGATGACTGGTTCGTTTAGTGGAGGGGTCATGGCCATGGGATTCATCGCGACGCAGTGTAGCCATCCGCCGGTGATGCACCGAGCGGGTAAACACGTAAAAACAACCAACTTTTAGTCAATCAGTGTGCCGATGCAGCCAGCAAGCTGAGCGTGTACGGATGTTTGGGGCAGCTGAAAACCGCTTCACGGCTGCCCTGCTCCACCACCTCGCCGCCCTTGAGCACCAGCACCTGGTGGGCCATGGCCTGGATCACATCCATGTCGTGGGTGATGAGCAGATAGCTCAGTTGCCGTTCTCGCTGCAGCCGCTGCAACAGGGTCAGCACCTGCTGCTGCACGGTCACATCCAGAGCGCTGGTGGGCTCGTCGAGCACCAACACGGCGGGTTCTACGATCAGGGCCCGGGCAATGGCCAAGCGCTGCCGCTGTCCGCCTGAAAACTCGTGCGGGTAGCGCTGCAGCAAAGCATGCGCCGCCTGCGCGCCTACAGCGCTTTCATCGACCAGTCCCACACTGCCCAGCGCAGCCAGTACCCGATTGCGCCTCTGTGCCGGTGGCAGCCCCGGGGCGTGAACATCCAACCCCTCGCCCACGATCTGCTCCACCGTCATGCGGGGCGACAGCGACGAGAACGGGTCTTGGAACACCACCTGCACATGGCTGCGCTGGCGGCGGTTGGCTTGGGCCTCGCGCGCCCAGGGCTGGCCCGCCACGCGCAAGTCGCCTGTATAGGCAATCAAGTCCAGAGCGGCCAAGGCCAGTGTCGATTTGCCAGAACCCGACTCTCCCACCACCCCTAAGGTTTGGCCAGGCAACAGCTCAAAGTCCGCCCCCTTCAGCGCCACAGACCGCCCCCGGCTGAACCAGCCCCTGATGCCTGGCCGGGGCACCGGGTAGGCCACCGCGAGGTTCTGTGCTTGCAGCGACGACGCAGTGCCTTCGGGTGGTGCACAAGGCGACAGCGGGTCACGCTGCGGACGGCTGTTGAGCAGTTTTTGGGTGTAGGGGTGCTGCGGGTTGCCAAACACATCGGCCACCGTGCCCTGCTCCACCAGCACGCCGCGTTCCATGATGGCCACGCGGTCGGCAAAGCGGCGCACCAGCTGCAGGTCGTGTGTGATGAGCAGCACCGCCATGCCCCGCTCGCGCTGCTGAGTGGCCAGCAGCTCCAGAATTTGCCCACGCAGCGACACGTCCAACGCCGTGGTGGGCTCGTCGGCCAACAGCAGCTTGGGTGCGCTGGCCAGGGCCATGGCGATCATGGCGCGCTGGCGTTGTCCGCCGCTCAGTTGGTGCGGGTAGGCCTGGGCTTTGCTGGCAGGCTCCGGCAGACCCGTGGATGCCAACAAATCAATAGCTGACTTGATACACACATCAAGCGGTAGACCCTGTTTCAACTGAAATATCTCGGCAATTTGCTTGCCGATGGTCATCAGCGGGTTCAACGCCGTCATGGGCTCCTGGAAAATCATGGCCACGTCGCCGCCACGCACACCGCGCAGCTGGTGCTCGGTCATCGCCAGCAGGTCGTGCCCTTGCAGCAAAGCCTGGCCAGAGGTGCGTGCATTGGCCACCAGGCCCAGCAAACTCAAAGCGGTGAGCGTTTTGCCAGAGCCCGATTCGCCCACCAGCGCCAGTTTTTCACCGGCGTTGATGTGAAAGTTGATGCCTTTGACCACCTCGTGCGCACCAAAGGCCACGCGAAGGTCCGTCACGCTCAGCAGGGTTGTGGGTTGCGTCATGGCTGCCCCCCGTCATTCGAAGCATCTGCCTTGCGAGGGTCCAGCGCATCGCGCAGCGCATCACCCATGAAGGTGAGCAGCAGCAGCGTGATCACCAGCACGGCAAAGGTGGACAGGGAAATCCACCACGCATCGATGTTGTTTTTGCCCTGCGACAGCAACTCGCCCAGGCTCGGAGTGCCCGGTGGCACGCCCAGACCCAGAAAGTCCAGGCTGGTCAGCGCCAGGATGGCCGCGCTCATGCGAAACGGCAAAAACGTCACCACCGGTGTGAGGCTGTTGGGCAGGATGTGCCGGGTGATGATCTGCCAGTGGCCCAGCCCCATGGCGCGGGCGGCGCGCACGTAGTCCATCTGGCGGTTGCGCAGAAACTCGGCGCGCACGTAGTCGCTCAGGCCCATCCAGCCGAACAAACTCAGCAGCACCAGCAGCAGCGCCAGGCTGGGCTGGAACAGGGCCGAAAAGATGATGAGCAAATACAGCTCGGGCATGGAGCCCCAGATTTCGATGAAGCGTTGAAACGCCAAATCGGTCTTGCCACCGAAGTAACCTTGAATGGCCCCGCTCAGCACCCCCAAAGCCACGCCGCACACGGTCAGAGCCAGCGCAAACAGCACACTCACGCGAAAGCCGTAAATCAGCTGCGCCAGCAGGTCGCGCCCCCGGTCGTCGGTGCCCAGCCAGTTGTCGGTGGTGGGCGCAGAAGGATTGGGCGCTTTGGCAAAGTAGTTCAGCGTTTTGGGGCCGTAGCGGTTGGGCGCGTACAGCACCCAATTGCCGGGCTCCGCCAGCTTTTGCTGGATGAACGGGTCCAAATAATCGGTGGGTGTGGGAAAGTCGCCGCCAAAGGTTGTTTCAGGGTAGTCGTGCAACATGGGTGCATACCACTGTCCCTGGTAGCGCACCACCAGCGGGCGGTCGTTGCTGACCAGCTCAGCCACCAGGCTCAAGCCCACGAGCACGCAAAAAGCGAGCAGGCTCCAAAAGCCTAAGCGGTTGCGTTTGAAACGCTGCCAGGCGCGGCGTGACGGTGACAAAGACTGCATCACTTCGACCACTCGTTTGACAAGGATTCCGCCTGTTTAAGCACCAGCTCGACGGCATCGGCCTGCTGGTCAGGCGGATATTTCCATTTCTGCAAACAGCGCCGCACCAAAATCCTCAGCCGTGCCCGGACACTTTCGCGCACCTGCCAATCCACCGTGGTGCTGGCCCGAAGCTTTTCTGTGATATCAACGGCAATCTTCTTCAAGGTGTCATCACCCAACTCGCGTACGGCGCTCTCGTTGTTGGCCAATGCGTCGTAGAAGGCGATTTCGTCGTGCCCCAAACCCAGCGCAGCTTCACGCTCCAAAACGGCCTGGAATTCCTTGGCCATCTGGATCAGCTCTTCGATCACCTGCGCTGTCTCGATGGCGCGGTTGTGGTACTTACGCAGTGTCTCCAGCAAGCGGTCGCCGTATTTCTTCTCCTGGACCACGTTGTTGCGCGTATGCGCCCTGATCTCGTCGCGCAGCAGCTTCTCCAGCAGCTCCACAGCCAGATTCTTCGTCTTCATCTGGCGCACGTCTTCGAGGAACTCGTCCGACAGCAAACCGATGTTGGGCTTGTCCAGCCCAGCGAGCGCAAAGATGTCTGCGACACCGTCGGCCACGATGGCGTTGTCCAGAATTTGTTTGAGCGCGCTGTTCTTGTCTTCCGTGGTGCGCTTCTTGTCTACCGTGGTGAACTTGTTGATGGCGGCCTTGATCGCGGCGAAAAAAGCAATTTCTTTGCGTAGGGCGGCAGCTTCGTCCAGCGTGCCACAGAGCGAGAACGCCTTGCTTACCGCAGTCATCACATCCAGAAACCGCGTCTTTCCGTCCTTCAGGCCCAGAAGGTGGTTGGCTGCGGGCACCAGCAGCGGCACCGCATTGGCCTCGAAGGCGCTGTAGTCAAAGCCATGCATCAGTCCGCGCACGATATCCATCTTTTCCAACAGGACCGCCAGAGCCTCGGTAGCGTTGCGCGTTGGGTCGCCCTTGCCTTTGGACTCGGTGTAGGTTTTCAGCGCAGCCTTCAGCTCGCTGGCAATGCCGATGTAGTCCACCACCAGCCCGCCGGGTTTGTTCTTGAACACGCGGTTCACCCGCGCAATCGCCTGCATCAGGTTGTGGCCCTTCATGGGCTTGTCCACGTACAGCCGAATCGGCCTCGCCAGGTCATTTACCTCGTCATTTACCCCACCAGGTTCGGGAGAAAGTTCCTGCCAGCCATCAAAGCCCAACAAAGCCAGCGCAGTCGGCACCCGCAGGCCGCCCGGGTTGCGAAAACTGAAACCCGCCGGTTCCTTGACCACCAGCGCCGACAAGTGCCCGGTGAAGTCCGCGTGAACCAGCGTGCTCATGGCTGCTTCAACGCCCTGATCTGTACCAGCCAAGCGGCAAAGAACGCACATTCGGCCTCGATCTTGGCAAGCCCAATTTTCTTGGCAGCGATGGAGCCATGCATACGCTTTCGGTAGCTGGGGTTCTTCAGTTCACGCTCTAGGTGCGCTGCAGGCTTGGTTTCAGGTCGGTCGTTGATATGTTCCGGCGATTCCGCCGCCGCGCGTGCAGCGGCCAATGCCGCAGTTGCCCCGTGCCACCCGAGCTGTGTTTGGGTCAATGTCTGTACATCGCTGAACAAAAGCGCCTCAAACTCGTATGGCTGGATGTAAGGGATGAACCGGCCAGGCTGGCAACCAGCCTCGGCCACAACGTCAGCATGAAGCGCCTGCTTCAACACATCCAATCGCTTTGGCAACTCGGCTTGAGTCAGTGAAGCCTCAAAGCCGGGGAACCCGCCGTCGAGGCGATACAGGTCGAACAAGGTCGTGACCACCGGCGCGCTGTACTGCCGCAAGGTGTTACGCAAGTGGCGTTTGACGCGGTCGTACTTCAAGGCGCCGCCTTTGTGGCCGGGGGATGTCTCCACCATCTCGGGGATGAGGTTCAAGCCCAAGTCATAGAACGCTGGTGCCAACACATCTCGAACGAAGGTTTCCTCAGTCTGCCCCTCACAGACGATACACACGCGCTTCATCGGGTCGGCCTCCCGCCCAGCACATTGCGCTTCCACAGGTCGCCGAGGTTGTAGTCCTCAAGCCAGTCCTTTAGCTCCTCCGGATCCAGCCGCTTGAGCACCGTGGCACCGCTTTCACGTTCCACGACCACCACGTCCTGCGGTTCAAAAGCGTTGAGCAACTCAACTGACTGGGTGGAGACGATCACCTGTTTGGTTTCAGCCACCTGCTTGAGCATGTCCGCCAGCAGGTTGATGGCGTACGGGTGCAGACCCAGCTCAGGTTCGTCGATCAACACCGTGTCGGGCAGCAGGTGCATGGGTTGCATCAGCAACGTGGTCAGGCAAATAAAACGCAAGGTGCCGTCCGACAGCACGTGTGCCTTGTACGGCGTGTCCGGATCGGTCTGCTCAAACCACTCCAGTTCAATGTTCTCTGGCAAAGGATCGCGGATGACAAAGCCACCGAAGAAAGGCGCCGCCAGCTTGATCGTGTCAACGATGCGCTGATAGGCGTCAGGGTAGGTCTTGTTGAGACTGGCCAGATACGCCGCCAGGTTGTCCGCTGCCGGTTTCAGTCGCAGGTTGTCGTTGCTGCCATGCGGGCGCTTTACGGCGGCTGAATCGCCTGTGTCGTGAAAATGGTACTGACGCCAGCTTTGCATGGCTGGTCGCACGTACTTGCTCACAGCCTGCTGGTCGTCTCGCAGCTTGGCTTCATCGTGTGCAGTGCCCAGAGAGATCGCTTTGGCCGTGAAGTGCCCGTCAATCCAGGTTTGCTCGCGGCTGAAGATCAGCCGGTTGTCTGCCGTCGGCGTCAGGCTGATTCGGTAGCCATTGCTGATGCCTTGATACCCAGGTTCAAAGTAGATCTCGACATCCATCTGCTGGGTGCGCTTGCGGCTGCCGTGCAGCAGCGCATCCGGCCCGCCCTGCTTCTGCACAAAAGTCTGCAAGTTGCCATCAGCCAGCGCCGCCAACAGTTTGAAGATGCCGATGAAGTTGCTTTTGCCCGCGCCATTGGCACCAATCAGCACATTGAGCTTGCGCAGCTCGAAATTTTCAAGCTTGGCGACGGACTTGTAGCCTCTCAGGGTGACGGTTTTGAGTTTCATCTGGCAGTTGCTCCGTGTGCTGATTCTCCCAGACCGCTACCCGATCCAGGTTGGCCAGGAATCCTCGGCGTTGACTCGCTCACACTGCGACATCCATCTCTGCGCTCTGAACCTTGAGTTCCCCTGACAGAAGCCTCGGCAGCAGTGCGTCGCGAAACTTTGCAAGGGTTTCTGTCGAGTCAGCCAAGTGCGGCAGTCTTAACAAGATCGGTTTGAGCAACTCGTCATACGCATCCAGAACGGCCTTGGGCGGGACGACCAGAGGCAAAGCCTTGACGCTGCCTGTTGGGCGTGCAATGGCGGGCACGCCAACCTGGCTGGTGTTGGACAGCAGCTGCCGTTTCCCAGTGTCCGAACGAAGAAACTCGAAGAGGTACCGGGCGCTCATGCGAGCGCGATCGACCGAGAGCAGCATTTGGCTTTGCGAGACGACGTAACGCGGGAACTTGCTGCGTTGAGGTATCAGACCAACTTGTCCCAGGGTTCCGCGATGGGTGATGACTATGTCGCCCGGAAATGCGTTGGCGCTCTTGAGCTCATCGGCCTTGGTTTCGGTGAGGAATACATAGTTGCGCTCCATCAAGCCGTCGGTGAGGTTTCCGCCTCGGATAACGGGTACACCCTCCTCAACAAAGTTGTCCTTCTTGATGTCTGAACCGAAAGGACCCATCGCTACACGGGCGGTGACATCCCCAATACGACTGGCGAGCCAACCAGAAGGGATCGCTCCCAGTTCTGAATCCTTCATATCATCCGGAAACAGCGCGGCGGTGGCGGCTAGGGTGGCGAACTGTTCGGATGGCAGGGTGTCGAGTTCGGCGTCGGGTTTGCCGCTGATGGCGGTCATCGCGGCGCGCAGCGGGTCGCGGCCTGCTGCCTTGGCGGCGATCTTGGCTTTGACGGGGTCGAAATTGACAAACCACGATGTGAAGATGGCTTGCGCCATGGCTTCGAGGGTTTGGTTGATGCGGCAGTTGACGGTGATCTTGTCGTCAAGCACGCTGAGCATTTGAGCAATTCGTCGCTGCGTGCCAAGGCCTGGCACTCGAACTCTTGCCAAGTGCAGATGGTTCCTGTTGACACCCGGTACAGCCCCCTTGTCCGAATAGGCATGGAAATCCAGGGTCTTCAGGAAGTAACTAATGAACCGCGGATCGTTGCCCTTGAAGTCACGAACATAGAGCGTCGTGTTCAATGGCCAATAGTCCTCTTCAACGTAAAAGACCTCGCCGATGGTTCCGTATCGACCTGTCACGACGCCAGGGCCTTTGACCATGGCCTCGAAGTGAAAGTCACTCACTCCAGAAGACGAGACGATTGGCACGTGCCCTTGAGTTCGCTTGTCTTTAGGTAGGTCATAGCCGCGCTTTAACTCGAGCACCTCTCCGAGAGAGGCTTCTGTCCACTCGCTACTAGAAGCCACAACCCCGCCCCGCCCCACCTTTTGCACCACTACCCTATCCCGCTCAATGATCTTCCTGAACGACTCACTGGTCGTCGCCCAATCCACCACATCCACTTTGTAGGGCAAGTCTGATTCATCAAACGCTTCCTCCAGCAGCCCTAAGGTGCGAAAGCTCAGCGGCGTTTCGCCGACGATGCACAAGTCAAGATCGGAATACTCCTTGGCAAGCCATTTGGCGCGGGAACCAAAGGCCCAGACTTCACGATTGGGGACAAGCTTCGCCAAAGTTTCCTGAACCATTTTCAGGTGGTCGGCGCGAATATCAAGCAACATGGGCAGGCAGCCTTTGCAGCAAATCGCGCGCATTGCTTACAAAGTCGCCAATTTGGGCAAATACCCCTTGAGCGATTTCGGAGTCGTAGCTGTGTGAGGTGCGATCACGTGCAGCCAAAAAACCAAACCAGCTTTCAGCATCGGCCAGCATGCCCAGTTTGGCAGCTTCGCGTATCCAACCCTTTTTGGCGCTGGCTTCGTCCATGTCGTATTTTTCTTTGAGCACACGAATGACCAGTTGCCGACTTAAATCCATGGCCACTTCAAAACGTTGAATCGCTCCATCACGCACACTCAACGTCAATCGAGATTGGTGCTCTGTGGCGTAGCGGTAATCGTCAAGCGCATCTTCAACGGCCTTGACCGCCAGATGCAAAGCTTCAAGGCTGATTTCAGACATGATTTGCGCCTTCCAATTTCAGATAAACAACGTACTCACCTTGGTCGTCAAGTGCCAATAGATTGCCTTGTTGCAAGGCAATCAGATGCTGCGGTTTCAGCGTGATCAACTGACTCGCCCAGCGTTTACCAAAAGGTTTTTCAGATGCTTCGGTGTCGAAGATGTCATCGACGATGGCAATGTATTCGTCGCTATTCATAATTTGTAGCCCAAACCAGCCAGGTTATTTTTGATTTCACCCTCCAGCTTGGCACTCTCTGCAAACTGCGCAACCAGTTGCTTTGTAAGCCGCGCCATCTTGTCGGCGAAGGCTTCGGCGTCTTCCTCCTGGTGTTCGGCTCCCACGTAGCGCCCCGGGGTCAACACGTATTCGTGCTTGCGGACGTCGTCCAGCTTTGCTGAGTAGCAAAAGCCTTTGACATCCGCATACCCCTCGCCCTGCTGCCAGGCGTGGAAGGTGTTAGCGATTTTTTGAATGTCGTCTTCGGTGAAATCACGCAGCACACGGTCTTTCATGTGGCCCATCTGGCGGGCGTCGATGAAGAGGAACTGCTTACGGCGGTCGCGCTTTTTCTTGCTGAGGTTGAAGCCGTTGGCCTTGTCGCGGGTCAGGAACCAGATGCAGGCAGGTATTTGCGTGTTGGTGAAGAGCTGGCCGGGCAGCGCAACCATGCATTCCACGCAGTCGCGCTCCACCAGTTGCTTGCGAATCTCGCCTTCGTTGTTGGTGTTGCTGCTCATGGAGCCGTTGGCCAGCAACAAGGCCATGCTGCCGGTGGGTGCCAGGTGGTGGAGCATGTGCTGCAGCCAGGCGAAGTTAGCATTGCCCTGGGGAGGGGTACAGCCGGGCAACCAGCGCGGATCGTTCTCCAGCTTGGCGTTCCACCATTCCTTCATATTGAAGGGTGGGTTGGCCATGACGTAGTCGGCCCGCAGGTCGGGGTGCAGGTCATTCAGCAGGGTGTCGGCGTGGCCACCGCCAAAGTTGAAGTCGATGCCGCGGATGGCCATGTTCATGGCCGCGAGCTTCCAGGTGGTGGGGTTGCTCTCTTGGCCGTAGACGCTGATCTGGCAGCTGGCTTTGTTGCCGGTGCCCGTTGCGTACTTCGCCGACTTACCTGCGTGCTGTTCAATGAACTCTTCGCTCTGCACAAAGAAGCCGCCAGAGCCCATGCAGGGGTCGTACACGCGACCTTTGAAGGGCTGGAGCATGTTGACAATGAGGCTGACGATGGCTTTGGGCGTGTAGTACTGGCCACCCTTCTTGCCTTCGGCCAAGGCGAACTGGCCGAGAAAGTATTCGTAAATGTGGCCCAAGATGTCCTTGGCCTTGAGGCTGAGCGGCTGGCCCTTGTATTCGGAGGCGTGAAAGTTGGTGTCAGAGAACAAGGCCATGAGCTCGGCCAGCTTGTACGACTCGATTTCGGTGTTCGCGAAATTCTTGTTGAGCACGTTCTTGAGCTTTTTCTCGTTCTCGCGCTCAATGGCTTCCATGGCGTTGTCGATGAGCCAGCCGACGGTGCGCATCTTTTCGGGCTCGTTTTTGCCGGCCTGGTTCCAGGGCAAACCAGTGCCGGGTGGCAACTGGGCACACGCGACCAGCATGGGCCAGCGCGCTTCGCTGGGCACCCAGAAGACGTTCTTCTCGGTGTAGTAGTCACGCACCTCCAGCTCGGCGGCAAGGTCGACCTTATAGGTGCCGGGGTACTCGGCCGGGTTCATGTAGTAATCGTGCGCCGGATCGGTGAACTGGGCCTTGAGTTCGTTCTGGCGCTCTTCAAACGCGTCAGACACGTACTTGATGAACAGCAGGCCGAGCACGATGTGCTTGTAGACGGCGGCGTCCAGGCTGGGCAGCAGCTTGTTGGCGGCGGTCCAGAGCTTCTTTTCGAGGTCGTCAAAAAACTGTTGTTCGGTGGTGTTCATGTTTGCTTGTCGGTTTTGGGCCTGCGCCAGGGCTTACCCTTGCTGAGCAAGCCTATTCGATTTGGCGACGGTTTTTTGAGGTCAATCGAACTTCACGCGTGGGTCAACCCACACGTAGCACAGGTCGCTGATCAGCTTGGTGACCAGCCCAATCAGCGTGAAAAAGTACAGCGTACCCAGCACCACAGGGTAGTCGCGCCGAATGACGGCCTCGTAACTCAGCAGGCCCAGGCCGTCCAGCGAGAACAGCGTTTCAATCAGCAGCGAGCCCGCAAAAAATGCACCGATGAAAGCCGAAGGAAAGCCGGTGATGATGGGCAGCAGCGCGTTGCGAAACACATGGCCGTACAGCACCTGGCGCTCGCTCAGGCCTTTGGCGCGGGCGGTCAGCACGTACTGCTTGCGAATTTCTTCCAGGAATGCGTTCTTGGTCAGCATGGCCGTCACGGCAAAGCTTCCCAGCACCATGGCAGTGACCGGCAGGCAGATGTGCCACAGGTAGTCCACCACCTTGGCACCCCAAGTCAACTCGTCCCAATTGGAAGAGGTCAGCCCGCGCAGTGGGAACCACTGCAACTGCCCCCCAAACACCACCAGCAGCGCCACGCCCAGCACAAAGCCTGGAATGGCGTAGCCCGCCAGCACCAGCAGCGTGGTCACCAGGTCAAACCGCGAACCGGCACGCACGGCCTTGGCCACGCCCAGGGGCACGGCCACGCCGTAGCTGATGAAGAAGGTCCAAAGCCCCAGGCTGATGGAGACCGGCAGCTTTTCCACCATCAGCTGCCACACGTCCTTGTTCTGGAAAAAGCTGCGCCCCAGGTCAAAGCGGGCAAACTGGCCGAGCATTTGCACAAAACGCTCGGTGGGCGGCTTGTCGAAACCGTACAAGGCCTTGATTTGTTCCAGTTTTTTGGGGTCAACGCCCTGCCCTCCCCGGTAACCCAAGCCACCACCTTCGGCCCCGCCACTGCCTGCTGCGCTGGATTTGGCTTCGGCCAGGTACTGCTCCACCGGGCCACCGGGCACAAACTGGATGACCACAAACGTGAGCAGCAGCACGCCAAACAGCGTGGGCACCATCAACAACAGGCGTTTGAGGATGTAGCTCAGCATGTGCAATCACTCAACAGGTAATAGCAAACTTTGCTTACCAATAAAGCGCCAGAGGCAGTTTTGATCATTTATTTGGCCCACCAGGTGTCCAGCGCCCACGCCTCGGCGCCTTGGGTGTAGGGTGGCATGGTCTCGGGCTTGGCCAGGCGCAGTGCGCTGTAGGCCAGGCGGTGGGTGCCAGCGGTCCATTGGGGCACGAGCACATGGCTGTGAGTGATGACGCGCTCCAGCGCGCGGCAGGCCGGCAACAGCTCGGCCTTGGTTTTGGCGGCGGTCATGGCGGTGATGAGGGCATCGACCGCCGGGCTCTTCATGCCGGTGAAGTTGCCTGAGTCTTCGGTGTCGGCGGCTTTGCTGCCAAACAAATCCGCGTATTCCTGCCCGGGGTTGTGCGTGCCGCCAAACGCCATGCTGGTGATGTCGAACTCAAACTTCTGCAGCCGCTGCTGGTACAGGGCAAAGTCCACAGGGCGGAACCGCAGGGTGATGCCCAGTTTTTCCAAATTGCGGATCCAGGGCGTGACCACGCGGGCGCCACTTTCGTTGCTGTCCAGGTACTCCAGTTCCAGCGCCTGGCTGGCGGCATTTCGCAAAGCCCCGTCTTTGTAAACCCAGCCCGCATCGGCCAACAGTTGTTTGGCTTTCAGCAGGTTGCCACGCAGGCTGCTGTCGCCATCGGTGCGCGGCGGTGTGGCCATGGGGCCAAAAACGGTGTCAGGCACCTGGCCGCGCCAGCGGTTCAGCAACGCCAGTTCGTCGGCGCTGGGCTGGCCAGTGGCCTGGCAGTCGGTGTTGCCAAACAGGCCGTTCACACGCTGGTAGGCGTTGTAGAACATCTGGCGGTTCATCCACTCGTAGTCCATGGCCAGGCCCAGTGCCTGGCGCACCCGCACATCCTTCAGGCGTTCACGCCGGGTGTTCAGCACGTAGCTTTGAAAGCCCGAGGGCAGGCGGTGCTTCAGTTCCAGCTTGACCAGTTCGCCGCTGTCAAACTTCTTTCCGGTCACGCGGCGGGCCCAGTCGCCTGCAGAGAAAAACCGCATCAAATCGAATTCGCCCGCCTTCAGGGCCTCCAGCCGGGCCGTGTTGTCCTTGTAAATCTTGACGATGATGCGGTCGAAGTTGGCGCTGCCTTTGCGCACGGGCAAGTCCTTGGCCCAGTAGTCGGCGTTGCGCACGTAGGTGATGTCCTTGCCGAAGCGCACCGGGCCGATTTTGTAAGGCCCGCTGCCAATGGGCTCGTCCATCACCACCTCGTTGAACGGTTTGCCGGCGCCCCACTGGTGGCTGAACACGGGCAGCCCGCCCACGGTCAGCGGCAATTCACGGTTGGGCTTCTTGAAGCGGTAACGCACCGTGCGGTCGTCCAGCACGTCCAGCCCGGCCACGTCTTCCAGCGCTGTTTTGTACGCGGGAGAGGTGTGGGGGCCCATCAGCGTGTCGTAGCTGTGCTTCACGTCTTTGGCCACCACCGGGGCTCCGTTGTGGAATTTGGCCTGGGGCCGCAGGCGAAAGGTGGCGCTCAGGCCATCGGGCGCGACGGTCACGTCTTCGGCCAGCAGACCGTAGCCGGCAGCGGTTTCGTCCAGCGCGCCCGTCAGCAGCGTGTCGAACATCAGGCCCGACAGGTAAGCGGGCGCGTTGCCTTTGATGGTGAAGGGGTTGTACTTGTCAAAGGTGGAGGTGCGCAGGTTGCTCACCAGGCGCATCTCACCGCCCTTGGGGGCCTGCGGGTTGACGTAATCGAAATGGGTGAACCCAGGCGGGTACTTCAACTCGCCCCACAGCGCGTAGCCGTGCGCCGCCCAGGTGGTGGGGCTGAAACAAGCGAGCACGAACGTCAGGCAAACCGGCAAAAGGCGCATGCGACAATTCTGCCCACTTTCTGTCGGGCTTCTCTGTGGGCCCGGTCATCAACCCCACACACCAAGATTCGAGAACACCATGGGTTTCCTGACTGGCAAAAAACTGCTCATCACCGGCGTCATTTCCAACCGCTCCATCGCTTACGGCGTGGCCAAAGCCTGCCACGCACAGGGTGCCGAGCTGGCGTTCAGCTACGTGGGCGAGCGCTTCAAGGAACGCATCACCGACTTTGCCGCCGAGTTCGACTCCAAGCTGATTTTTGACTGCGATGTGGGCAGCGACGAACAAATAGACCAGCTGTTCAAAGACCTGTCAGCCACCTGGCCCACCTTTGACGGGTTTGTGCACAGCATTGGATTTGCCCCGCGCGAGGCCATTGCCGGTGAGTTTCTGGATGGCCTGAGCCGCGAAAACTTCCGCATTGCGCACGACATCAGCGCCTACAGTTTCCCCGCCATGGCCAAGGCCGCCCTGCCCTATCTGAGCGACAAGGCCGCGCTGCTGACCATGACCTACCTGGGCGCCATCCGCACCATTCCCCACTACAACACCATGGGCCTGGCCAAGGCCAGCCTGGAAGCATCGGTGCGTTACCTGGCTGAGAACCTGGGCCCACGCGGCATCCGCGTGAACGGCTTGAGCGCTGGCCCCATCAAAACGCTGGCCGCCAGCGGCATCAAAGACTTTGGCAAGCTGCTGGCCATGGGTGCCGCCGCAGCGCCGCTTCGTCGCAACGTCACCATTGACGACGTGGGCAACGTGGCTGCATTTCTGCTGAGCGACCTGGCATCTGGCATGACCGCCGAAATCACCTATGTGGACGGCGGCTTCAACGCCACAGCTGGCGTGAGCAAAGACAGCGCGGGCGTTTGATTCAAGGTTTATTGGGCTCTACTGCTTAATGGCATTGCAGAACTTGCTACTTATTTAAGTAAGACGTACTGGGCGAAATCATGCAGCGCCGTGTATTTTTAGCTTCGGTTTTGGCCTTTGCGGGCGCCGCTAAGGCGCAAAGCACCGCTGGTGATGCCCATCGGCCAGCACTCATGCTGGCCAACGTGTACAACGACCGCACACCCCTGGCAGCCTATTGGGTCAGCGAAAAGTACGACGGTGTGCGTGGCTTCTGGAACGGACACCAACTGGTGACCCGCGGAGGTGAGGTGGTGCACGCGCCAGCCTGGTTCACCGCCGGGTGGCCCGCCACCCCCATGGATGGCGAGCTGTGGGCAGGTCGGGGGCGCTTTTCGCATGCGGTGTCTACCGTCCGCGAGCAAACGCCTGACGATGCAGCATGGCGTGATATTCGCTTCATGGTGTTCGACCTGCCCACGCACCCGGGCAACTTCACTGAGCGCACACAGACCTACCAGCGTCTGGTGTCGGGACTGAACCAGGCTTGGGTGCAAGCCGTGCCGCAGTGGCGGGTTGACAGCCATGCCGCTTTGCGAGTCCAACTCAATGCACGCGTGAAGGCGGGTGCAGAGGGGCTGATGCTGCATCGCGCCGATGCGCCTTACCGCAGCGGCCGCTCGGACGACCTGTTGAAAGTCAAACTGCACGCCGACGCTGAAGCACGCGTGGTGGGGCACGTGCCGGGCCAAGGCAAGTACGCGGGGCGGTTGGGCGCACTTCTGGTGGAAACGCCCGAAGGCGTGCGGTTCAAACTGGGCACCGGGTTCACCGATGCCCAGCGTGCCAACCCGCCGCCTTTGGGCACCCAGGTGACCTACCGCTACCGGGGCTTGAACGACAGCGGCGTGCCACGGTTCGCCAGCTTCTGGCGGGTGCGGGGAGAGTGAAGGTCAGCCGGCCTTCACACAGTCAGCAAAGTAGGCCTTTTTGCCGTCCGGCCCCACCACTTCCACCAGTCCGTGGATATCGGTCTCAAAGCCGGGGCACTGGGCATTGAACTCACGCGAGAACTTCAGGTAGTCCACGATCTTCCGGTTGAAGACTTCTCCGGGAATCAACAGTGGAATGCCGGGTGGGTAAGGCGTGATCAAACTGGTGGCCACGCGGCCTTCCAGATCATCGATGGCCACACGCTCGGTGGTGCGGTGAGCAATGTGGGCAAATGCATCACTGGGCTTCATGGCCGGGGTCAAGTCGCTCAGGTACATGTCGGTGGTCAGGCGAGCAATGTCGTACTTGGCATACAGGGTGTGCACATGCTGACACAAGTCACGCAGGCCCATTTGCTCGTACCGGGGGTGCTTCTGGCAGAACTCCGGCAGGATGCGCCACAGCGGTTGGTTGCGGTCGTAATCGTCTTTGAACTGCTGGAGCGCGGTCAGCAACGTGTTCCAGCGGCCCTTGGTGATGCCGATGGTGAACATGATGAAGAAGCTGTACAGGCCGGTTTTCTCCACCACCACGCCATGCTCGGCCAGGAATTTGGTCACGATGCTGGCCGGAATGCCGGTGTCGGCAAAGCTGCCGTCCATGGCCAGGCCGGGCGTGACAATGGTGGCCTTGATGGGGTCCAGCATGTTGAAGCCAGGCGCCATGTCGCCAAAGCCATGCCAGGTGTTGGCCGCAGCGGCCTCTTCACTGAGGCCTTCGGTGCGCTTGAGCACCCAGTCAGAGGCGTTGCCCATGCCCTCTTCGGCCAGTTCCTGTGGGCCCCACACCTGGAACCACCAGTCGCCGTCGCCAAACTCGTCGTCCACCTTGCGCATGGCACGGCGGAAATCAAGGGCTTCCAGAATGCTTTCTTCCACCAGCGCACGGCCACCGGGCGGCTCCATCATGGCGGCCGCCACGTCGCAACTGGCAATGATGGCGTACTGAGGGCTGGTGCTGGTGTGCATCAGGTACGCCTCGTTGAACAGGTGGCGGTCGAGTTTGGTGCTTTGCGAGTCCTGCACCAACACGTGGCTGGCCTGGCTGATGCCGGCCAGCAGCTTGTGGATGGACTGGGTGGAATAAACCACAGACTCTTTTGGCCTCTGGCGCTTTTTCCCCATGGCATGGTAGCTACCATAAAAGGAGTGAAAAGCAGCGTGGGGCAACCAGGCTTCGTCGAAGTGCAGGTTGTCAACATAGCCGTCCAGCATGGACTTGATGGTTTCGGTGTTGTAGAGCACGCCGTCGTAGGTGCTTTGGGTGAGCGTGAGGATGCGGGGCTTCACCGCGTCGGCATCCACCCCAGCCAAGAGTGGGTTGGAGCGGATCTTGGCCTTGATGGCGTCGATCTCGAACTCGCTCTGCGGAATCGGCCCGATGATGCCCCAGTGGTTGCGCGTGGGCTTCAGGAACACGGGGATGGCCCCGGTCATGATGATGGCGTGCAGGTTGCTCTTGTGGCAGTTGCGGTCTACCAGCACCACGTCGCCGGGAGCCACGGTGTGGTGCCACACCATTTTGTTGCTGGTGCTGGTGCCGTTGGTGACGAAGAAGCAATGGTCGGCATTGAAAATGCGCGCCGCATTTCGCTCGCTGGCCCCGATCGCCCCGTTGTGGTCCAGCAACTGGCCCAGCTCTTCCACCGCGTTGCACACGTCGGCGCGCAGCATGTTTTCGCCGTAAAACTGGTGGTACATCTGGCCTACAGGGCTTTTCAGAAAAGCCACGCCGCCGGAATGGCCGGGGCAATGCCAGCTGTAGGAGCCGTCCTCGGCATAGTCCAGCAACGCTTTGAAAAACGGGGGCTGAATGCCTTCCAGGTAACTCTTGGCCTCGCGGATGATGTGGCGCGCCACAAACTCGGGCGTGTCCTCGAACATGTGGATGAATCCGTGCAGCTCGCGCAAGATGTCGTTGGGCAAGTGGCGGCTGGTTTTGGTTTCGCCGTACACGTAAATGGGCACGTCGGCGTTCTTCCAGCGCACTTCTTCAATGAAGCCGCGCAGGTTCAGCACCACTGGGTCCACATCGGGGCCGGGCGTGAACTCTTCGTCGTCAATCGACAGAATGAACGCGCTGGCGCGGCTCTGCTGCTGCGCAAACTGAGACAAATCCCCATAGGTGGTCACGCCCAACACCTCGAAACCCTCCGTTTCAATGGCCTGCGCCAACGCACGAATGCCCAGGCCAGAGGTGTTCTCGGAGCGGTAGTCTTCGTCAATGATGACGATGGGGAAGCGAAATTTCATGGCGCGGCCTGTAGGGCGGTGAAAGGGCTGGGGGATGCACGAGCACCCCAAAAAGCAAGCGCGAAGTGTACGGAAATATTGTGTCGGCACTGAGGCACCCGAGCCCTGTGTGTTTCACAATGGAGCAACACAATCAACCGCAAGGGTGAGACATGGCAGATTCGACCATCTGGTGGATGCTGGCAGGTATGGCTGTGGTGGCCGAACTGCTCACCGGGACTTTTTATTTGCTCATGCTGGCGCTGGGTCTGGCGGGCGGAGCCGTGGCTGCACACCTCGGTTTTTCACAGGCACTCCAGCTGGTGTGTGCCGCCGTGTTGGGTGCGGGTGCAGTGGCAATCCTTCAAAAAATACGCCCCCGCCCCCACAGGGACTTGCAACCACAGGCCGATGCTGACGTGAACATGGACATCGGCCAGACACTCCAGGTCGACCAGTGGACTGGCCGCTCGGCCCAGGCCAGCTACCGCGGTGCACAATGGTCTGTCGAGTTGCTGGACGGTCACGAAACATCGGCCGCGCAGCCCGGCCGCTATCGCATCAGCGCCGTGGTTGGGAACGTGTTGCGCGTCGAACCCACTGAACCCTGAACACCCTCCACCGGAGTTACAGCATGGAAATTGCACTTTTTCTGTTCGTCATCGCACTGGTTTTCATCGTCCGCTCGATCAAGATCGTTCCCCAGCAGAACGCCTGGGTCAAGGAAAGGTTGGGCAAGTACGCGGGCACGCTGACACCGGGCCTGAATTTTCTGGTGCCATTTGTCGATCAGGTGGCCTACAAACACTCCCTCAAAGAAATAGCACTTGATGTGCCCAGCCAGGTGTGCATCACCAGAGACAACACCCAGCTCCAGGTGGATGGCATCCTCTACTTTCAGGTGACCGACCCCATGCGGGCCAGCTATGGCTCAGCAAACTACGTCAATGCCATCACCCAGTTGGCACAAACCACGCTGCGCTCCGTCATCGGCAAACTGGAGTTGGACCGAACATTCGAAGAGCGCGACATCCTCAACGCCCAGGTGGTGGCCGCGATCGATGAAGCCGCACTCAACTGGGGTGTCAAGGTGCTCCGTTACGAAATCAAGGACTTGACCCCGCCGAAGGAAATCCTGCACGCAATGCAGCAGCAGATCACGGCCGAGCGCGAAAAACGTGCCCTCATCGCCGCCTCTGAGGGTCGCAAACAGGAACAGATCAACATTGCCACGGGCGAACGCGAGGCGTTCATCGCCCGCTCTGAAGGCGAGAAACAAGCTGCCATCAACAATGCCCAAGGTGAGGCAGCGGCCATTCTGGCGGTGGCCGAGGCGTCGGCCCAGGCCATCGAGCGCGTGGCTCGTGCCATTCAACAACCTGGGGGTGAGCAGGCCGTTCAACTCAAGGTCGCCGAAAAAGCCGTTGAAGCGTACGGACGAGTGGCCACCGATGCCAGTACGACGCTGATCGTGCCCAGCCACATGGGCGAGGTGTCCAGCCTGATTGCATCAGCCATGGCCATGGTGAAGTCTCAAACCCACGGCAACACGAACTGAACCGACCACCGAGCCAGAACAGCCAACAAAAAAGCCCCTTGGCACGGAGGCCTTGGGGCTTTCAGGGTGTTGCAGTGGACCGTTGGAGGCGGGCAGCAACACTTTTCTGGCGGAGCAGGCGTCCGTTCCGTCTAACTTTCACGTTGTCTCACCAAGCATCAAAACCCACCAGTTTCCCTTTGAAAACAACGCATTGATTGTCTTGCGTTGTATCAGATAGCCCCATACAATCGCGCCCACAAACATGGGTAGAAATGGGGTAGAAAATGGCCAGACGGATAAACATACTCACTGCAAAAGAAGTGAGCAACGCTTCGACACCGGGCTATCTGTTCGATGGTGCTGGGCTTTACCTTCAGGTGGCGAACGGCGGCAGCAAGTCATGGGTGCTGCGTTACACGGTGAACAAGCGCCCTCGTGAGATGGGACTTGGCTCAACGGTAACGTTCACGCTGGCCGAGGCTCGAGTAAGGGCCGCGAAGTTCAGGCAGATGATTGCCGATGGACTAGACCCTATCGACGAACGTAAGAACACGATTCTTGCCAAGCGCATGGCCGAGGCTAACGTCATCACGTTTGACAAGGCTGCGGAGAAATACATTGCCGCCAACAAGGAAGGGTGGCGCAACGCCAAGCACGAGGCACAGTGGCGCAGCACCCTGGCTACATACGCCAGCCCGGTTATCGGTGGCATGTCGGTGGCGACCATTGAAACCGGGCATGTTCTGCGCATCCTTGAGCCAATATGGACAGTCAAAACCGAGACAGCAACTCGTGTCCGAGGACGGATTGAAAAGGTCTTGGATTGGGCCAAGGTTCAGGGTTACCGCGCGGGGGACAACCCTGCCGCATGGAAAGGGCACCTCAGCGAAGCATTGCCGAAGCCTTCAAAGGTGGCAAACGAGGGACACCATGCCGCACTGCCTTGGGCTGACATCGCAGCCTTCATGGCTGAATTGCAATCTATGCCCGGTGTGGCTGCTCGTGCACTTGAAATGATCATTCTGTGCGCCAGCCGCACGAGTGAGGTGCTGAATGCGCAGTGGCAGGAAATTGATCTGGACGGTGCTGTCTGGACTGTCCCAGCGGATCGCATGAAGTCATTCAAGCCACATCGTGTCCCCTTGTCGGCTCCGGTATTGCAGTTGCTGCGCAAACTACCTCAGGTGGACGCGTATGTGTTCCCCGGCGCAAAAGAAGGCACCGCACTATCAAATATGAGTTGCCTTGCGGTACTCAAGCGCATGAATCGGGCAGACCTGACGGTGCATGGCTTCCGTTCAACGTTCAGGGATTGGGTAAGTGAGTGCACGGCATATCCCCGCGATGTGGCGGAAATGGCCTTGGCCCACGCCATCGCAGACAACACGGAGGCGGCATATCGTCGCGGCGATTTGCTGGAGAAGCGCCGCGCCCTCATGGCCGATTGGGCCAACTACTGCGCCACACCCCGTAGCGACAACGTTGTGCACCTGAGCAGGGAGGCAGCATGACCGAAAGAAAAGTAGGTAGGCCAACAACGCGAAATAGAGAGGCATTAATGTTGGCAATTTGGCGTGCAGTTCAGGAGGAAAAACATTGCCGAGGAGCAAAAAGCCTGCGTCAAGCGTGCACCAATCTATATGAAAAGCGTGCTGACTTTCTGATCAAAATAATTGATGAAGATGGGAAAGTGATTGATGTAATAAAAGGCATTTCCGGTGCTGCAACATTGTGGCAAAGATATCAAGCAGCCGAAAAAGCAAGGCACGATAAAGACCGTTATCCGATATTGCACGCAAGGGCAGAGCATCTTCTAAAAACACTACCCGGCACGTTTGAACGGGTTGAGGCTGCACGCAAGGAATACGCAGCCATAAGAATGAAAAACGATTGGCTTTCGTAGGCACCGCACCACTGCAACGCTCAGTCAAATAATTTCCGTACCAAAACAGGAGAACAAGGCTTTTATTGTCCGTCTCAAGGTTGCCAATTGGGGCAACCTGAGATTGAAAGGGACTAAATGAAGCCGCAAAGCTACCGCCCTAAACAGGCTGCTGAATTACTCGGAATAGGTGTCGCTACGCTGTGGCGCTGGTCTAAAGAGCGTGCCGACTTTCCTAAGCCAATTCGCCTAAGTGCACGGTGCACCGTTTTTGACGGAGTTGCGCTGTTGGCATGGCGTGATGCGCAACGCATTACATGCGAGGTGGCGTAATGACCACCATCACCCGAAAACTCAAAGCCGCCGCCAAGGTGGTCATGCCGCCGCTGCTTACGTTTGTGGCCGTGATTGCCGCCTTCGAAGTTTGGGGGTTGCTGAAATGAACGCCCACAACGACCTCGACACCGCGACCAACGAACGCGCCGCCAAGCATTTCCACACCCTGCGTGCGCAACTGGCTATGCATGGTCACGTTCTGCACCGTACCGAGAGCAAGGACGGTGCAATCACCTACTACTGCCACAAGTGGGGCTTGGTTCGCCACTTCCAAAACCTTGATGCCGTTGACGCTTTCCTGACTCAGGTGGGAGGCGTTGACCATGCTTGAAGCAGAAAAAAACACGCCGACACTTTCACCAGATCAGCCGACACAAACCGACAAAACCAACATAACCGATTCAACACCCACCACAAACGCCGATTTTCTGGCCGCAGTGTTCGGCGATGTGGGCGTGGAGCGTCCGTTTGTACTGGGTTTTGCTGGGAAGCCAAAAGAACGCAAGGCATGGGGAGGCGATGCGTACCAACCGGGCAAAAGCCACACAACAAATGACTCGTTGAACTGGTACTTCAGCCTTGCTGTGTATCGCGCAAACGATGGATACCACCGCCGCGAAGCCGACTGTGCCGCAGTGCATGGAATCATGCTCGATGACATCGGCACCAAAGCATTGCCACTTTCGCGGCTGGATGGGTGCCCGCCTTCATACGTCATCGAAACCAGTCCCGGCAACTATCAAGTCGGGTATCTGTTCGACACACCACAAACCGACCTGAAGCGCATCAAAGCACTGAATCAGGCCACCGTGGATGCTGGCCTATGTGACCCTGGCGCGA
>JFJP01037184.1_pt1 | contig 41198 bp, 32 predicted proteins | sample 431651 | NCBI WGS metagenome assembly JFJP01 (sample SAMN02602958, study PRJNA72255) | Microbial mat metagenome, whole genome shotgun sequencing project. | biome: fresh water; feature: sink hole; material: water; isolation source: purple microbial (photo- and chemosynthetic) mats found in...
ATGATATCATTGAAGTTAGCAGTGCTCAATTGTGCTTTAATTTTTAGTGGACACTAATGATATTCCATAGCTAATCCCAATATTTCCAACCAGAGCAGAGGGAGTAATATTGGTGTTTCCGAAAAGCTCGTCTTTGAGGTTCAGAATAAAGGCATTATAGCGTATTCCCGCTTCAAGCTCAATTCTTTCATAGGAGAATCGATTCAGTGCGAAAGCTGAGGTGCTTGCCACTGAAGACTGGTCAGGATAAAGGCCTCTGAGATTTTCTACTGATCCTGTATTGAAATCAGTACGGGTGGAATTACTCTCAACAAAATCGTAATAGTATTCAATGCCAGTTATCATCTTCCAGAACGGATAAAGATCAGAAACATTTTCCATTGTAAAACCATAACTGGTAACGACATCGGTTTCTTTTGTAAATAAAGGACTTAGTGTTTTTTGTTTTTCCCTTATTTCAAGCGAGCGTTGGACTGATGCAGTAGTAGTTATTTCTGAAAACAGGGAATTGTCTGATTTGGATTTTAGTTTTATGTAGTACAGATCCCTCTTTTGAGGATCGAATGAGTAAATGGTATGGCTCTTATCAATAAGCTTATGGTATAAAGGGACATCTTTCTGGTTTACTTGTTGCCATGCCAGGGTAAGCAGGTTTTTTTCCGAGAGTTTCAGGCTAATCTTCAGGTCGGCATCGTTTTCATTATAGGCTGTGTAGTTAAGTGTACCCAGGCCTTTTCCAGCTACGATATTCCCATAATTTTTCAGACTAAGTCCCCCGGCTATCGAGATTCTTTTTGCACTGACCTGTAGTTCAGCTCTTCCCGATTGTTCCATATTTGCTGAAACCATTTTCCCATACAGCAATCCATGAAACGCTTTGCCTTCAGCTGTAAATTCAGGTTGTTTTGTAAGGATGTAAATGGTTCCCCCAATTGCATCAGTTCCGTACTGCACGCTACCTCCTCCCCGAAGGACCTCGATACGATCAACCGAAAGGGGATCAATGGTATTAAGATATTGGTTTGGACCTGAGCGAAATGTAGCATTGTTCAGCCGTATTCCGTCGATTAAGATTAGCGTCTGATAACCGGTTAATCCCCTGATAAATGGTGAGCCTCCGCCGTTGTTGGTTTTTTGCATAAAAACTCCGCAGGTAGTTTCAAAAGCATCTGCCATTGATGTTTTTGAGTTGGCCCGGAGGAGGGGACTATTCAGAATGGAGATCGATGTAAGGCTATTGATGATTTTTTCGGGAAAACGGCTTCCAACCACAACGAGCTCATCGAAAAGTATTGTATCCGGGAGGGAAATGGGAATGCTATCTTTTTCAGATCCAAATGACAACTGAAAGGAAATTATTGAGAACAGAAGTATGCCAAACGCTTTATTGAATTCCATATGGCGTTATTTTTGAGTTGCTTGGAATAATAAATGATGGTTTGGGCTATCAATGTATTTTATTCTTTATCCATATCATCAGGGTTATCAAGTTTTGGTGAATCTGCAACAGCCTTCCAATCAAAATTCTCATCAAAGGGATCCAGTGCTTTTTGGGGATCAAAAATCCTGATATCAACCGGCAATGCGTGGTATGGGGTCAGATCAGGTTCGTCTGTAAACATTTCCCGCATATCGGTAGCGCCTGCATCATACTGGTTCAGGTAAGGAATCCCCAAAATGTTCCAGAAGGTTTTAAAAATACTTCCAAAGCTGTAATGAACATGGCTCACATGATTTTTCTTTGCATATGGAGAAATCATCATCAGGATACTTCGGTGAGCATCAACATGGTCGCGGCCGTCCTGCGCATCATCTTCGGTTACGAATATTGCCATGTTTTTCCAATAGGGAGTTGAGGAGAGAAATTCCACAATCCTCCCTAAAGCCAGGTCATTATCGCACATATAGCTTTCGCGGAACGGATATCCGGCATGCACCCTTTCTCCCGCACCGTGATCGTTTGGCAACAGAACTGAAATAAACTGTGGTGGTTCGCTATTTTTATCGATCCAGTTCTCACGGTATTCCCGAATAAAGATATCCGCCCTGAACTGGTCAGGAATAGCCATATTGTAGGTTGGATATAACTTTGATGAATTTGAATATACCGGAGCAGGAACAGGGTAGTTTACCAGATAACGAACTCCGGCATATTTAAGGGTTGAATCCTCATACGATGAAGCCAGCTCAAGACTAAAGCCGAAATTATGCAGTCTGATGTTGTTTCGTTCGAAATGCTCCCACATCGATCCGGCTTCATTGTAATCTTCCGGGTAAATGGCACCCGAGGCTCCAACAAAGGCAAACCTGCCGGGAGCCGAAGAATTCATTTTGAACGACCTGCCACCCCCATAGGATGCAGCAGTGCTTGTTTCGACCCATTCATTTGGATAGGTGCAGGTAAGCCAGCGGTGTCCATCAGCTGAGACATCCGCATCGACATAGAAATTGTCGGACATCGAGAACTCTTTTGCCAGGGCGTGATGATTTACCATAATATCGGCATTTTCAACCGATTTTGTTTTTTCCCTGTTTTTAAATGAGACTCCCATGCCATAGCGTGCCAGGGAAGAATCCCCATTGCCTTGTTCAATCTGGCCAAAAACCTCATCGTATGTACGATTTTCTTTGGAGATAAAAACGATGTATTTTATCGGAGATTCTTTTTCACCCGGGAATTGCGGGATTGGGTTTTCACTCTTCTTTGGATCCATTGCCTTGATATCAAAATTATTTTCCAGGACAATAGAGGTAAGTTCCGGCAATTTTTTCCTTTCGGGAACATCAATTATCGAAACCGTTCCAAACATCAGGTTTCCAATATAACTGCCATTGGGTCCTTTAATAAAACTGCTTCCTCCATTAGGTCCGCTTCCAAAGCCTTTGGCATTTGCAACCACCAGTTTTTTCCCGTCGGGAGTGACTTTTAATTTCGAAGGGAACCACCCGACAGGTATATGTCCAAGGACTTCAAAACTCTCTGCGTCGATTACACCGATTGCATTAATCCCGGACTCTGCAACATAAAGTGTTTTTTGATCCGGTGAGAGGGCAAGTCCAAAAGGGATTATTCCACGAAGGTTTTGGAAGCGCTCATCGATAAATAAATTTATGGAATGAACAATACTGTCTTTTTTTGGGTCAATAACCGAAACAAGGTCATTGTTTCCGTTGCTCACAAACACATATTTATCGCTTGCAACCAGGCTGTTAGGACTTGATCCGCCAACGGCAGGTATCCCTTCGATTTTTTCACCTACCTGATAACCCGTTTTGATTTTTGAGATAACATGGGCTGAATCTTCAAGATTGAGGACCCACACAGAAAATGACTCTGGAGCATGAGGATCGCCCAATCCGGGAACGGAAATAGAGTCATTTATTTTATATCCTTTTTCTCCTTCTTCTGAGAGGTAGGCTGAAGTTGGGAATTGCAGACCTGAAGTTTTCATGTTGTTACGATTTAGTCCCTCAAGAGGACTGTATTCGTACATCCCAACATTGGCTACAAAGAGTTTTTTTTCATCAGGGGAGAGGATTAGTCCAAATGGATATCTGCCAACAGGAACCCTGAATTTAAGTTTGTTTGTTTCAGCGTCAAGAACGTTAACGCAGAAATTTATTTGGTCTACAACATATAATGTTTTTCCTGCCTTATCCAAAACCATGTCGCCGAGGTATCCATCAGAGAAATTCCTGTTAGCTGAATTTACTGCACAATCAATTGAATCTGTTTTTTCTCCCGTGAGCAAATTGAAAACAAAAACTTTGTTCGACGACCCGCCTGAAATAAAGAGTTTAGTATTATCGGGTGATACAGCAAGCCCCATAAATACCGATTCAAGGATGCCTTCATCAGATGAATTGCCTTCCGGAATTTGATTTACGTGTGGATTGGCGCTGTAAAGATCTCTGATTATAGATACTGAAAAAGGACTAACTCCTGAATTTGAAGTTATTGCAATTTGACCATCATGGCTGAGTACAAGTCCATATGGATGAGGTGCTACTTTTACCTGTATTCCGGCAGGAGTAAGAATTCTTCCGTTGGGAATAACAGTTGCACCATTTTCATTTATCTGGCAGTACTGGCTTCCTGCAGGGGCATCAACAAGGTAAATCTCCTTATTGTTTTGGGGAGAGCATGAAAACAAGAATGCGAAACAAACAGGTAAGAAAATCAGGCTTGATATTTTTCTTGTCCGGGTAGTTATTAGGTTGCTCATTGCAGTGAAGGATAATTGAATTTCAAGAATGATTGAAGCGCTGTAAAGATAGGAATAAGGAAGATAGGTTAACCCCAATGGAGTCCCGGATTTTAGCAGTATTTTTTATAAAAAACTGAACCCTGAAAACCATATGGGGCAACCTTTCCACAAACTAATTATAAACCTATTTCAACCACCAGGTAAGTTCCCTGGTTTTATCATTTCCAGCTCCAAACTGTCTGGCAATAGCTTCTGCTACATGTTCGGTATTCAATAAATATTCGTTGTTAGGATACATCCAACGGGTTGGAGGGGTCAATCCGGGAAGAAACGCAAAAGAGGGAAACCCTGTGCGCAGGTGCTCGTAGTATGCTGACCATCCGCCCTGAAGGAACGACTGAAGGTATTTTTGTGTAATAATTCGTTCAATGCGCTCCTGATCGTTGACCGCGTTGTCAAAATCAATCAGGTTTTCATCCAGGTAAGAAGTTGCTGCTGTACCATCAACATATTCGGCATATTCATCGGAATAAGAATTGTAGAATTCGAATGAAGCTTTTACTCCGTTTTCATAGTATGTTTTTGCATCAGAAGCAGTTATCCATCCCCTTACACTTGCTTCAGCAAGAATAAACTGTAGCTCAGCATATCCAAGAATCATGTGTGGTTCATTGGTTGGGTCGGAAGTATATCTCAGGTTTACTTTCGACACTTTTCCATCGGCAGCTTTCAGATTAACATCGTTATAAGGAGCCACAGGATTGCCTCCTTCATAAGCAGCAAAGTCGTTGATTTCAAGGCCTGCTTCTTTGGCTACGCGGGTTTGCCCTGCAAATATGAATAACCGTGGATCTTTTCTGTCCTGAAGTCGTTTTATAAAAGTTGAATCCATATAGCGAGCTGATCCATAGCTACTGCTGTTGTATTCGGTATATCGGTTTCCGTCTTGATTGACAAACATAAGCTGGCCGTTATCCTCATTTGATTCAAGTAGTTCCTTATTCGCAACAATACTTGCAAAAGATTGAACGACTGCGAGGTCGGTTTCGGAAGTTTTACCTGAAAGGGTCAGCAATACTTTCAAGCGGAACGAATTGATCAGTTTTCTCCATTTCGCCGGATCACCACCATAAATAATGTCGCCTTCAATCAAGTCATCATTCAGGAGTTCATCTGCTTCTTTCAGTTCATTCAGAATTCCAGCAAAAACCTCTTTCTGTTGGTCATAAACAGGCTCATAAACATCGCCACTTTCGCCCTGCAGTGCTCCAGAATAGGGTATGTCGCCGAATTTAAGGGTGAGGTTATAGAAATAGTATGCCCTGAAAAACTTTGCTAAAGCCTGGTAGGAAACATTTTCGATGCGTTTGGCCTCCTCCATCATTTTAGTGACATTTCTGAGGTTGTTGTAATCATCAAAACTATTCCTGTCCCACTTGTAGTATTGTTCGGCTTCTTCACCATCGGTTTGAACAATCATTCTGGAAGCAAAAAGGGGAGAGGCACCTTCCACCTGAAATGCACTCCATTCGATTGATGTTAGAAGCAACTGGGGGTGAGTTTCTGACACATTGTTTGGGTTCTTGTTGACGTCTTCAAATTTTTCACAAGAAGCCAGCAACGCACTGAATATTGCTATTGATATAATTATTTTTTTCATTGCTGTTAAGTATTAGAGATTTCTTAGAATGTTAATTTCAGGCTCATCCCGAGGTAACGTGAAGATGGATCCTGGAGGTTGTCATCGTCGCCATAATCAGGGTCAATAATCATTGCTTTTTTCATCATAAACAGGTTGTACCCATAAGCACTGATTTCCATACCTTCTATTGCTCCATTTGATTTAATAAGGTCGGAGAGATCATACGAAACAGAAACTCTTCTCAGCTTAATAAAGCTCCTGCTGAATACGTTTGCAAAAGTTTCACTTTCTTCTTCTGAAACGCGGGCTCTGTATGGGTAGTTCTGCGACCAGGTTTGCCAGCTGACTTTGGTGGCATTGTCTTTATAGGTTCGGGTGTCTGAAATTACAGTTCCATAAACGTCAGTCGTAAGTTCTCCCCCGGTAATATTTACCCCCTCAGGCACATAAATAGGTTCTCCTGCAGCGTATTCCTCATCGCGATAAGTTGTAGAAAGAGGATGCTTTCCACCCCACCACATTTTTTCAACAGTAAGCGATCGGATAACTCCACCGATAGCGCCGTCAAAATCGATGTCAACCGCAAATTTCTTGTACGACAGTCGGTTCTGAATACCAAATCTCCAATCGGGATCAAGATGGCCGAACATTTCCTGGTAAGGATTTCTAACAGGAAGGCCTGTGGATTCGGAAAGAATCACTTTCCCATCCGCATTTTTTAACCATCCTGTTGAGTAATAATTATCAACGCGTTCGTTCAGAGAGTAATTGCCATATCTAGCCGCGTCTCCATATATCTGCGTGATCTTTTTAACTCTTGTATCCCAGTTTGTGGTAATATTCCAGTTGAAGTTTGTCTGCCTAATTGGATTTGCACTCAGAACGATTTCGAAACCATTTGTTGTATACTCATTTCCATTTACCTTCATGCTGGTTGAACCGGTTGATTCGGAAAGAGGTAGGTTAATGATCTGGTTTTCATCAACAACATTGTAATAGGTAAGGTCCAGACTCAGCCTGTTTTTTACAAGTGAAGACGACAAACCCAGTTCAAATGAAGTTGACTTTTCAGGTTTGATATTTGGATTGTTAATAGAGCTGGGATAACTAAGCATGGTTGTCCCATTATAGGTTCCTGCGTTTGAGTAATAAGAAGAAACCTGGTAGGGATTCAGATCGCTGGAAACTTCTGCCCATGAGCCATACACTTTCAGGTAATCAACAACTTCTGGCAAATCAATAAGATTTGAAACAACCGTACTCAATGATACAGATGGGTAGAAATATGATCGGTTGGATTCCGGAAGGGTTGAGGACCAGTCGTTTCTGGCTGCGAAATTGAGGTAAAATGCGTCAAGCAAATCAAAATTCAATGTCCCATATCCGCTTCGAACAGCTCTGTTTTCAACATAGCTGGTGGCTTTTACATTTCCTTTGGTATTGCTTAAGCTATATACATAAGGAACAATAAGACCGTCGGTTGCATTGTAGTATTGGCCGTAACTGCGATAATAATTCGAGGCACCTGCATTTACAGTCATATTCAGGGATGAACTCAACTGTTTTTTATAGGTTGCAAGAACATCATTGTCGATAGTCATCCAATCGGAATTCCAGGTTTTATAATCACCGTCTCGTGGATCGCCATAATTCAGGTAGGTTTTAGGACTGGCCCTGTCTTCAAACAGGTCTTTTCTAACGGCTGAGGTTCTAACATGCACGCTTAGATCTTTGGTTACATCCCATGAAAGTTTTAACTGTCCATTCAAAACATCGGAATCATATTTCTGATTCAGTTCTTCAGCTGCAAAGTATGGGTTGTTATACCAAGCGTAATTGAAGTTTGCCTGTCGGTAACCTTCCTGACCCGGAATGTACAAATGATCCCTTAGGTCGGCTCCATTTACATCATCGCCCATCCAGATTAGGATAGTGTACATGTGATTTTTGGGTCCATAACCATATCTGGGGTAATTCGGGGAGCTAACCTTATTGTAAGAAAGTTTACTGTCGAATTTCAGTGATTTGCTAATCTGGTAAGAGGAATTAAAACTTAAGCCACCGGTTTTAAGTTCAGAATTAGGAACCTGGCCTAATTGTTTTGAATAGTTGCTTGAAAAGCGATAGTTAAGTTTTTCGCTTTTATATGCAACGGCAAAATCTGTGGTTGAAACATATCCTGTACGCAGGAAATCTTTCAGGTTATCATGGTATTCCCAGGGAGTAGGAACTCTTGAATATCTTGATTTGTCGTCATATTTAGTTCCAGCTACATCGCCCCACCAAGGTGTTGTTTCTCCGGATACATTATCATAGATTGGTGAATTCCATTGACGAACCAATTTACCTGATTCAAATTTGGGTCCCCAGATCATATCCCCATCAGAAATTCCACCGTCCTGGCCATCCCAGAATTCATATTGTCCGTTTGAACCATTGCCATATTCGGTTTGGGTTTCAGGGAAAACAGTATATCCTGCAGTAATCATAGTGCTGTTGGAAAGGGTTACCTGATATCCTTCTTTTTTAGCTTTTTTGGTACTTATAAGGATAGCGCCGTTTCTTCCCCTGGAGCCATACAATGCAGAAGCAGTGGTTCCTTTGAGAACATTTATTTCGGCTATATCAAAGGATGAAACATCAAAAAAGTCGGTTTCAACAGGGATGTCATCGATAACAATAAGTGGATTCTTGCCTCTGAGGGCAATTCCGGGCGACTGAAACAAGCCGGTTTTATTGGTTATGGTTAATCCGGCAACCTGTCCACTCAAGAGATTACCAATGTTTGGCGAATTCGAGTTTGTAAGTGGATCGGTATCTACTTCCTGAGTTGCATATCCAATCGATTTCTTAGACTGGCTGATACCTAATGCCGTTATAACCAGTTCGTCCAGTGAAACTGAAGACTCGTTAAGAACAACATTGATCAATGCGGATTCTGAAACAGGAATTTCCTGGCTTTCAAATCCAATAAATGAAAAAACAAGCGTTGCATTTTGGGAGACAAGTATGGAATAGCTGCCCGACGGATCGGTAATGGTACCATTTACGCTGCCCTTTTCAATTACATTTACTCCTGGCAAAGCCTCTCCGGTATTACCAGAGACCTTACCGGAAACTCTGAGCTCCTGGCCGTACAAAGCGACGTTCAAAAGCATAAGAGCGATAAAAAACAGTTTTCTTTTCATAGGTTTTATTAAAGATTTAGGGTTAATAAACTAAATATCAGCAGGCACAGATTTCCTGGTATCAGATCTTAAGAAGATCTAATTCGCATAAAATCAATACGGTATTGGTTTTCGTTACTTGAAAAGTGGAATTATAGAATTCTTCTAATAGGGTTCAATTTTTACTCTTTTAAATGTTGAAATCAGATCAAGATCTTTGTCCGATTCTTTAAGGGCTGATTCGAATTCACTTGTGTTTTCCTCAAAAAGAATAATTGATAAATCGATGTATGCACTTAGTTCTGTTATTGCAGCCTCTTCCGGTATTTCAAGAGATTTAACTTTCTTTCTGTAATACTTTTCGATTTTATAGATACTGAAATAAATCGTTGGTTTTTTAATGACCCGTTTGCCTGTGAATGCCCCCGGAGCTGGTTCACTTTCGTAGGTATAGGTCAAATCCAAAAGATATAGTCTTTTAGCTATTTCATCTCCCAATGCATGTTTCCTGACATCGGTTTCATTTATTGACTTGATTTCTTCAATTACTCGCGATTGATTATAAGATGTAATAAATACAAAGTAATTCGTAACCGGGTTCTCAGCACGGATAAACCCGGGAACAAAATCGCTGTTATATGTGAGCTCTTGGGAAAATATAGGGGAGAAAAACCCTGGTATTAAAAGAGCAAAGACAAAGATGAATTTCATTTTATTGTTCTCTTTATTGTTTACGCCACAAAAGTAGGTTGTGTTTTCCAATAGAATTTTAAAGTATCCTTATGATTATCTTAAATATTACTTCAAGTAATTTATTTAATTAACATTTAATTCAGTTAATACTCTCATTGCCATATTCGGATCATCTGTCATTATACTGTCAACTCCTGCAAATATTAGTTTTTCAAGGGTTTTTGGTGAGTTAACATCATAAACACCTACAGCTATTCCATGCAAATGGGCAAGGTAGATGCTATCTCTGCTAACCAGATCGGAATGGAATAAAAGTCCTGGAAGCGAGGCTTTGCGTATCAATGCAATTGCAATTTGCATACCTTTCATAAGCATCCCTTTTGATAAAAATTCATTAACTACAGGTGTAGGTTCATAAAACATGGTCAGGTTCATTCCTGATTCCCTGATTGCAGGAACACATTCAGGTATTCTTCCTGTAATTACAACCTCATTTTCCATATCATATTTCTTCAAAAGCTTGATCATTTCTGGTATGGCTGAGGGGTTTTTTAAATCAATATTCAACATGGTTTTATCCTTGCACAACCTCAATACATCTTCAAACAAGGGTATTCCAGCTCCTGCATATTCTTTAGACTTCCAGCTTCCTGCATCGAGGTTCTTCAATTCATCCCAGGTATATTCAGAAATCTTCCCTGATCCGTTGGTCGTCCTGTCTAAAGTAGTATCATGCATAAGCACTGGAACATGATCTTTGGAGCATTCAAGATCGATCTCAACTCTGTCTACACCTGCTGCAATAGCTTGTTTAACAGATATTAAAGTATTTTCGGGAGCATCCATACTATTTCCGCGATGTGCTTCTACCAGAGGGCGGTATAATAATCTTGTTTCTTCTGTTTTACTCAATGGATTTGGTAATACTCCGGCAATGGCTAGCATGCCCATTCTTGAAAGCATTTCTTTTCTGTGCATTTGTTTTCTTTATTAGAAACCTGAGCAGTCCTAAAACTCAGGTTACATCATTTGTAAAAGTAGATAATGAATCTTAAGTTAAAATTGAATGGGCGTCAATTCAGGATGAATTAGTTTAGTATTTTCCTGGATTTGAATTCTATCGAAAAGTGCAAGTGTAGGCGAGAATGGTTATTATTTCAGCTAAGGGTTGGATTGAATATACTTCAACCCCAACAACTGAAGTAAGACTTTCTTTCCCAGTTTCACCTGAAACTTATCTCTCTAAATCCCTTTTTTTTCATTACTTTTGCCTTTTGGTCAAAACAAAACGAATTATCGCAAAACCTCCAAATGCTCATGTCTGCTATAAAAAAGATACATCCGGTTTTTTTGATTTTTTCTGTGGGAATAGTATCCTTTATACTTTCCGGATTGTATTTGAAATCAGGATGGTCGGCATCGGACGAAAAGAATCCTGCAAAAAGTCCGGAAAAAGTTTATGCTGTTTTCTCACTCGATATCCCCACTGAACTTGATTTTGCAGGCGAAAACGTCCCGCTTGAGGAAGTTGATATCCGTGAAAACCTCGATCGCGAACTGCTTGTGAACACCTACTGGCAGTCACAGACTTTATTGTACATCAAAAGGGCTAACCGTTATTTCCCGGTTATTGAGCCTATACTGAAGAAATATGGGATTCCCGACGACTTCAAATACCTGGCGGTTGCCGAGAGCGGACTCACCAATGCCGTTTCCCCATCCAACGCAGTAGGCTTTTGGCAGATTCTTGAAGAAACCGCCAAAGAGTACGGGCTTATTGTAAATGCTGAGATTGATGAACGTTACCACATCGAAAAATCCACCGAAGCAGCATGCAAATACCTGCTCGATTCGCATAAAAAATACATAAACTGGACCCTCACAGCTGCATCCTACAATGCCGGAAGAAGAGGGGTTGACCGCCAGATTGAAAGACAAAAAGAACCCATTTATTACGACCTCTTGCTGGGCGAAGAAACCGGAAGGTATATTTATCGGATTCTCTCCTTTAAACTGATTATGCAGAATCCAGCCGACTATGGCTTTTTCCTCGGAGAGGACCACCTCTATCCCCAAATACCATCCTATGAAGTTACCGTGGATGGCAAAGTTGATAATTTTGCTGACTTTGCCAAGCGTTACGGCATAAGCTATAAAACTTTAAAATGGATGAACCCATGGCTTAGAGAGTCCTTCCTTACAAATCCTGCCGGAAGAGCCTATTATATAAAGATTCCCAAAGAGGGATTTTTCAAAATGACAGTGGTAAGAGGGGATTCAATAGACTTGGATAATAAGCCAACGGCAAGATCCGAAAAAGTCGTTTCCGACAATTCTTAGAGTTTCAGTTTGAATGAAAATTACTTAATCATGTTGCCAGAAAATTATTTAATTTCCGCATTCATTACCTAAATATTTTTTCGGGGGATGCTAACATTAACTTACGAATTATGTTTTATCATCCTTCGACAATGCTTAAAACAAGAATGAATAAATGAACCAGGGCAGTGAGCAAAAATGGATCCGGGTGATGGGTGCCAGGGTGCATAATCTGAAAAATATCGACGTAGATATCCCCCGAAATAAACTAACGGTAATTACCGGGCTAAGTGGCAGCGGGAAGTCATCCCTGGCCTTCGACACGATCTATGCCGAGGGTCAGCGCCGGTATGTAGAGACCTTATCGGCTTATGCCCGACAGTTCCTTGGAAACATGGAGCGTCCGGATGTGGATAAGATTACAGGTCTGAGTCCGGTAATCTCCATCGAACAAAAGACTACCAACAAAAACCCGCGGTCGACGGTTGGAACCATCACCGAAATCTACGATTTCCTCCGTTTGCTCTATGCCCGGGCATCCGATGCTTTTTCTTATGTTTCGGGGGAGAAAATGGTGCGCTATACCGATGATCAGATCCTTAAGCTGATTCTCGAAAAGTATGAGGGCAAAAAGATTTATATTCTGGCTCCGGTAGTCAGGGGAAGAAAAGGGCATTACAAAGAACTTTTTGAGCAGATACGGAGAAAAGGCTTCATCTCAGCCCGGATCAACGGGGAGATCACAGAGCTTCGGCCAAACATGAAACTCGACCGATACAAGGCTCACAACATCGAGATTCTGATCGACAAGATGGAGGTAAGCGCCGACAGCGATAAAGCTCTTAAGGAATCGGTCAAAATTGCTATGGATCATGGCAAGGGAATCATCATGCTTCTTGAGAAGGATAATCCCGAGGGTCGCTATTTCAGTCGTTTGCTGATGTGTCCTACTTCAGGGATCTCCTACGATGAGCCGGCTCCCCACACTTTCTCCTTCAACTCGCCACATGGAGCCTGTCCGCATTGCAACGGACTCGGCAGCGTCAGCGAAATCGATATCGATAAGATAATTCCCGACCCTGAATCAAGCATAAAGAAGGGTGGGATTTCGGCTTTGGGTCCTTATAAAAACTCGCTGATTTTCTGGCAGCTCGACAGTCTTCTTACCAAACACGGGCTTAATCTCACCACTCCCATGAAGGATATCCCCGAGGAAATTATGGGCATTATCCTTTATGGCAGCGATGAGCCCTTCAAGCTGCAGAATACACCGCTCGGGAATTCCGCAAATTATTTCCTCACTTTCGAGGGTGTAATCGCATATATCCAGAATCATAACGGGGAGGAGAGTTCTTCATCCGAGCAGAAATGGGCAAACCAGTTCATCAGAAAGGTTAAATGCAGCTCTTGCCATGGAAGCCGGCTCAAAAAGGAATCCCTTCATTTCAAAATCGACGGACAAAATATCGCAGCTCTGGCACAGATGGATATTACCGAGCTTTTCGAATGGTTTCGGGACATCGAAAGCAGGCTTTCCGATCGGCAAAATAAAATAGCCAGGGAAATTCTGAAGGAAATCCGCAACCGTTTGGGATTTCTGCTGGATGTGGGATTAAACTACCTGGCCCTCGACCGGCCTTCACGAAGCCTTTCCGGTGGCGAAAGCCAGCGTATCCGCCTGGCCACCCAAATTGGCTCGCAACTGGTAAACGTGCTTTATATTCTCGACGAGCCAAGCATCGGGCTGCATCAGAAAGACAATCTCAAGCTTATCAACTCGCTGCAGCAGCTGCGCGACAATGGGAACTCCATTATTGTGGTTGAGCACGACAGGGATATGATCGAATCGGCCGACCATGTAGTGGATATGGGTCCCATGGCAGGGCGGCATGGGGGAGAAGTGGTTGCTTTTGGCAGCCCTGAGGAGTTAAAGACTGCCTCTACCCTGACGACAGACTACCTGCATTACAAGAAAGTTATCCCTATTCCGGCTGAACGAAGAAAGGGGAATGGAAAAAAACTGATTTTAAAAGGAGCCCGGGGAAACAACCTCAAAAATGTGGATGTAGAATTCCCTTTGGGAGTGTTCATCTGTGTAACCGGAGTTTCCGGGAGCGGTAAGTCAAGCCTTATCAACGAGACCCTTCACCCGATACTTAGCCGGCATTTTTTCCGCTCAAATAAGGAGCCTCTTGAATATGACAGTATAAAGGGGATTGAGAATATCGACAAGGTTATCGAAGTCGACCAGTCTCCCCTTGGGCGCACCCCACGTTCCAATCCGGCTACCTATACCGGGGTTTTTGGCGACATCCGAAAAATATTTGAACAGACTCCTGAGGCAAAAATCAGGGCCTATGGTGCAGGAAGGTTTTCTTTCAATGTTAGTGGTGGACGTTGTGAGACCTGCAAGGGGGCAGGGGTCCAGACCATTGAAATGAATTTCCTGCCCGACGTGTATGTTACCTGCAAGGATTGTAACGGCAAACGATACAACCGCGAAACCCTTGAAGTAAAATACAAAGGGAAAAACATTTCAGAGGTTTTGGATATGACGATTAATCAGTCTCTTGAGTTCTTCACCAATGTGCCTTCCATAAACAGGCGGATTAAAACACTCAAAGAGGTAGGTTTGGGATACATAACCCTGGGACAGCCTTCCACCACCCTTTCCGGCGGTGAGTCGCAGCGCGTAAAGCTGGCGGCGGAACTCTCCAAGAAAGATACCGGGCAAACGCTCTATATACTCGATGAGCCTACCACCGGACTGCATTTCGAAGATGTGCGGGTTTTGCTTGAAGTGATTGGGAAACTCGTGGATAAGGGCAACACCGTGGTAATTATCGAACACAACATGGATGTTATCAAAACAGCCGATTATATAATCGATATCGGAAAAGAAGGCGGCAACAAAGGCGGAGAAATCATTGCTACGGGAACACCTGAAGATATTGCTAAAAATAAGCAATCCTATACCGGACAATTTTTAGTTGCTGAATTATCCAGACTATAAGAAAAAAACATAATTTTAAAAACTTCTAAATTCTAAATTCTAACTTATAACTTCTAAATACATGTCCTCAAACGAAGAAAAGATCCTCAGGGCGTTCAAGCAAAAAGACTGGAACGAAATTAAATCATCCGACTCCTGGCAGATATTCAAGATCATGGCCGAGTTTGTTGAAGGTTTTGAAAAGCTGGGTTCCATAGGGCCTTGCGTGTCTATATTCGGTTCTGCACGCACTGTTCCCGGTTCGGAATACTTTAAACTGGCTGAGGATATCGCATTTCTCCTCACGCAGCATGGTTACGGGGTAATAACCGGAGGAGGTCCCGGGATTATGGAAGCCGGTAATCTCGGCGCAAAAAGAGGAAAAGGACGCAGTGTTGGGGTTAACATTGACCTTCCTTTCGAACAATCGCCCAACCTTTTTATCGACTCGGATAAACTCCTGAGTTTTAAGCACTTTTTTGTAAGGAAAGTAATGTTTATGAAATACGCTCAGGGTTTTGTTGTGCTTCCCGGCGGATTTGGCACCTTTGATGAACTCTTCGAAGCAATAACTCTGATTCAGACAGGGAAAATTGGCAGGTTCCCAATCGTACTGGTTGGCGAAAAATACTGGGGTGGCCTGATCGATTGGATCAAGGACGTTATGCTAAAACAGGAGGGGAATATCAACCCCGACGACCTTGAACTTTTTACCCTGGTGAACAAAGCGGAAGATGCCGTTGAGGTGATCGATAAATTTTATAGCAAGTACTTGCTGAGTCCAAACTTCTAAAATTGTTGATAAGCACTGCTCATTGTTAATATCTTCGTAGGGAAGCCTGTTTTTTAATACTCAAAAGCTCCTTACTTTGCACACAAATTATTGATAATCTTATGATTAGAACATTTGTGCTGCTTATTAACTTTGTGGGGATACTTTTTTTCTCATGGATATTTGATCAGGATATCACTGTAAACATGGAAGTTCCGAATGAAGTCAGGGCCGGACAAGACTTTCAGGTCAAGCTTACCATCGACAAGGGCGATATCACAAGTTTCTCAAGGTTTCAACAAGACCTGCCCTATGGACTGACGGCTGTTCGTCAAAGCAATCCGAATGCGGATTTCACATTTGAGGATCAGAGAGTAAGGCTTATCTGGCTCAAATTGCCGGCTAATCCCAGGATAGAGGTTGTTTATAATATTCATGTTCACGAAAGACTCAAGGGTAGCTTTAATCTTCAGGGAGAGTTCTCTTTTATTGAGGGGAATGAAAGAAGAACAATGAGTGTTGCTTCAGGAAAGGAAATAAAAATAATTCCCGATTCTTCCCTTGCGGAGAATATGCTTGTTGATATTAAAGACTACGAGAAAATCATTCTCCCTCAGTTACAAGCACAAAAAGGAGTTGAAAATTTAGAGGCACTTCGAAAAACTCCTGTTCAAATCAATCCCCGGGAAATACTGATTGAGATGCAAATCAGCAAGGGACAGCTCGATAAATTCGCCAAAATCGAGGAATTTGTCCCTCTTGGGTTCTCAGCAGTCGAAGTAAATTCGGCAAACGGAATATTTAGTTTTGCTGAAAACACAGTTAAAATATTGTGGATGAATCTCCCTAAAGAGCCCGTATTCACTGTATCTTACAAGCTAGTACCCGATCGCGACAAGACCATTTCAGACCTGAAGATTTCGGGTACATTTTCTTTTATTACAGGAAACCAGACCAAAAGTCTTGAAATTATTGAAAAAAATTATGATCTTGCCACTACAAATGGCGGGGACGCCGGATCAAAAGAGGTCGATAAACAGGTAGTTGACAAGATTGAGCCTCAGGCAGGGAGTAACGATTCCCTTGTGATAAAAGCTGAAAGACAATTGCAGGTTGAGAAACCCGCGCAAGGAAAGGATGCCACCGCGGCCGGCAAAGTGCCTGCTAAAACGGTGACTAAGACCGCGGTAAAAAAGACTCCGGCCAAACCTGTTCCTGGCGATGAGGTTTTTGCCTTGCAGCCGGAAAATGGTGTGTATTACCGGGTGCAGCTTGCAGCGGGTCATACGAAGGTGAATGTTAATCAGTATTTCAGCAAATTGAGCCTCGGGAAAGAGGTTAAGCTTGAGTTTCACGAAGGTTGGAGAAAGTACACGGTGGGTTCGTTCTATATTTACAAGGATGCGCGCGATTACCGGGTACATGTTTGGGAAACCACTCCTGTTAAAGACGCATTTGTTTCGGCATATAACGATGGAAAAAGAATCACTGTGCAGGAGGCGCTTATGCTTGCAAATCACCAGTGGTACAAATAATCCAGTGTTGATCCCCCGTAATAATAAATTATGGGATGACCGGAATCGGAAAGTACGTTTTCTCATTTGTTTTAGTTGCCGTTCCTCTTTTGGCACTGGCTCAGGATGATATTGAAGATATCCTGAATGAGGAAGTCGTGATCGAAAATCCAGTCTACAAACCAGTTATTTCTTTGGGCTCAGGGGTGTTTAATTTCTATGGAGATGTGAGAAGCAATTTCCTTAACCCCGTTATCGGCGACTTTGCCTACAAAATGAATGTTTCGGCGTTTATCGACCAGAAACGTTATTACAAGGCCAACTTCTTTTTTCTTTATGGACAGCTTTCGGCCGACCAGCGCTCAACCACCGAACTTGCAGGGAATCTTAACTTTCGTACCGACCTTGTCGATTTCGGAATTAATCTGGAATATGGCTTCGGTCATGTTCTTCCGAAATTCAATGCCATCCGGCCTTTTGTATCCCTTGGAATAGGTAATATTCAGTTTACCCCAAAGGGCGACTTAATGAACGGGAGCCAGGAAAAATACAATTATTGGTCCGACGGCACGATACGCGATATGTTGCAAACCGATCCCAACAGCAACCTGGCCGGGCTGATGCATCGGGATTTTGTGTTTGAAACAGACCTGCGCCAATTCGAAAAAGACAATTTCGATCTGGGCAACTACAGTCAGAATGCCTTTTCTATTCCCATCGACCTGGGACTTGATTTCAGGATTTCCGAGCGGGTGGCATGCCGACTTGGAACTTCATTGCATTTAACCTCTACCGATTTTCTCGACAATGTAAGCTCAAAAGGCACTTCGGCCCAAGGGAAAAGCGGCAACGATAATTTCACCTTCAGCTATTTCTCCCTGCATTTCGATCTGTTTTCCCAGCCTAAAACCATGATTATTGAAAAGATGTTTGCCGAGCTTGAGATCGACGATGTGATGTTTGATGATGAAGACGGTGATTTCGTTATGGACCCGGTTGATGATTGTCCGGGCACTCCCTATGGCATAGTGGTCGATAGTTTAGGCTGTCCGCTCGATGTTGACAATGACGGGATTCCCGATTATCTCGATCTTGAACCTGAAAGCAGTCCGGGTGCCTGGGTGAATGCGGAAGGTAAAACTATTTCGGAAGAGGCTTATCTTGCCAAACTCCTGGAACGTTCAGAAGCCATGAGCCGTGAAGATGTAAAGGCCTATTTTGAAACCATTGGAAAGGGCTTTATCCGCAAATCGGTTACCGAAATCCCCGAGAAATTCAAGAAACTCGACACCGACGCCGACGGTTATATTGCGTTTGAGGAACTGCTGCAGGCTATTGACGGTTATTTCGACTTCAAACTCAACTTTACGGTTGAGGATATTTATGAATTGAATAATTTCTTCTTCGAACAGTAATTAATTAGTTGATTTAAATTAGCTAATTCTCAAATCCCCTCATCTTCAAATCCCCTAATCCCCTAATTCTCAAATCCCCCCATCTTCAAATTCTACTTAATCTTCCCAATCCTATCCATCGACCTCTTGGTATCCTTAAGTTTAATGGATTCGCGTTTATCGTACTCTTTCTTCCCTTTTGCAAGGGCTATGTCGAGCTTAACCAGACCTTTTTCATTTATAAACAGCCCCAGGGTTACAATAGTGAGTCCGGTTTCTTTAACTTTGCGATGGAGCTTTTTCAATTCCAACCGGTTGAGGAGCAGTTTCCTCTCTCTGCCGGGCGTATGGCTGTTATAACTGGCCCAGGCGTATTCCGATATCTGCATTCCCTTAACAAACAGTTCGTTGCCTTCAAAAAAGCAATACGATTCCACCAGGCTCACTTTTCCGAGGCGGATTGATTTAACCTCCGTACCCTGAAGTTTTATCCCGGCCGTGTACTTGTCGATTATTTCATAATCGTGATATGCTTTTTTGTTGCGGATGTTTATTTTCTGCATTGCAGCGGACTATTTTAGACCTCAAAGGTACTAAACAAGTTCATAAAGTCTGTAAAGTTGATAAAGTTTGTAAAGATGCGGTACTAAGATCCTATAAACCACATTACTTAAAGTCCCATTTCCCCTTAGCCGGAAATTCATTCCTCTTGCAGCCCACTACCCAAATAATTCTTTGATTGTTTTTATTGGTAAAAACATCTTTCCACTATCGGGCAATTTTATAAATCCATACTTAAGATAAAATTTTTCCGCTTCTTTATCCAAAGGATCTGTAATTATTGCGAAAGCCCCTATCGATTCTGAGGTTTCATAACATCTCTTTAGTGAATCAATCAGCAATAGTCTACCAATACCTCTTCCTTTAAAGTTCTTATCTAGTGCTAATCTACCTAATAGTATTGTTGGAAGAGAATCGTATGACTTGGGAAGCTTTTTTTTAAAGCTTTCAGGTATCAATTCGTTTGAAATACTGTTACTTGATAATGTGTAATAGCCTGCCAACTTTTTAGTTTCCTCATCAACAAGCACAAAACATGCTGAGAGTTTTCTTTTTACATCCTGCTTAGCTTGATACCAAAGGTAATTATCCAACAAATCTTTGCCACAGGAAAAACTCTTTCTGTCATGTTTTGAATCAAGAGGCTCCGTTAGATAAATCATTCAGAAATCATTTTAAGATAATCCTCTTTGGCCGAAAGCAAATCTTTGTTTGGTTTTGGAGAGTTCACCAAACTATCAAAGAAAATCTCCTTATCTTTTTCGGATGCTAAAATTCTTTCTTCTTCTTCAATTATCTCCTTGGCTTTCTTTTGAACGGTTAATATAACAAAATCTGTCAGGTTTCTATACCCTCCGAGCATAGCTGCTCTTTCAAAGAACATTTTTTGCTCTATTGACAATCTTGTGTCAAATCTTGCCTTATCTGGTTTTATTGCTCCCATAGTTCAAATGTTTTCACAAATGTACGGAGTTTATCCGTAAAAAAATGCGTTTGGTACGTATTATTTCAGTACTAATTTTCTACCAGGCTTTGTGTAAAACTTTTGAGGGATATTGATAAAAATTGAATAAATTTGGAATTATAATCCCCGTAACAAATATGGAATCTTCTTCCAAAGCAAATCTGATTTGCATTCTGGGCCCTACGGCTTCAGGAAAAACAGCTTTTGCAGCTTCTCTTGCTCATTTTCTCGGGGGAGAAATACTAAGCGCCGATTCGAGACAGGTGTACCGCGGTATGGATATTGGCACAGGGAAGGATTATGGGGATTATAAGGTGGGCGATTCGACAGTGCCCTATCATCTGATCGACATAGTTGATGCAGGCTCGGAATACAATGTATTTGAATACCAAAAGGATTTTTACAAAGCATTTTCTGAAATCCAGGGCAGGGGAGCAATCCCGATTATGTGTGGAGGCACCGGATTGTATATTGAGGCAGTGCTGAAGGGATATACCCTTTTGCAGGTGCCGGTTAATGATGAATTACGAAGGGAGTTGGAGTCACAATCCATTGATTATCTAATTCAACGCCTGAAAGCTTTCAGGAACCCGCACAATACCACCGACACCATCATCAGAAAACGATTGGTCCGCGCCATTGAAATAGAGGAGTTTCTGCAGATCAATCCTTCCGCCGTTGTGGCAATACCCGAGATACATCCCGTTATTTTTGGGATGCATATTGACCGGGACTCCCGAAGAGCCAGAATAAGCCTTCGATTGAAGCAAAGACTCGAGAATGGCATGATTGACGAGGCAAAACGATTGTTGTCGTCTGGCATTCCTCCTGAAATGCTTGAGTTTTATGGATTGGAGTATAAATACCTCAGTCGGTTTGTAACCGGAAAAATATCGTATGATGTAATGTTCAGTTCTCTGAATATTGCCATTCATCAGTTTGCCAAGCGACAGATGACATGGTTCAGAAAGATGGAGCGGGATGGGACTCAGATCAATTGGATAAGTTCATACCTCAGCACACAGGAAAAAATCGATTTTGTAACAATGGTTCTGAACCAATAATTCTGATGCCATTTTCGCTACGCAACCCTTTGCGTTGAATTGGCATCTATTTGAAAGCATCCCCACAAAAGCAACTTTGAGTCTCAATAATTATAACCATGAGAAGAAAACTGTATTTTTCGCTTTGCGTTCTGTTCGCAATTTTTCTAAGCAATTGCGAATCGGATGACAGATTTGGTTCCCCGGATTATTCTTCCGGCGATTATGAAGAAGAAAGCTCTTCAACAGAAAAGTATAAGGACTATGTTGAAAATCCCTTTATAAAAGCCGACGAACAAGCTGTTTCCACCTTCTCCGTTGATGCCGACGGAGCATCATACTCAAACATGCGAAGGTTTATGAATCTGGGACAGAAACCCCCAAAAGCTTCTGTGCGAATCGAAGAATATATTAACTATTTCACATTTGATTATGAGGAACCGGCACCGGGCGAAAATGTTTCCCTGAATTCCGAGATCTCTACCTGCCCATGGAACGAGGCTCATCACCTTCTCCGAATTGGTATGAAAGGCAAATCTGTTCCCGAAAATGAGATTCCGAATTCCAACTTTGTTTTTCTTATCGATGTTTCCGGCTCTATGAGTTCTTCGGATAAGTTGGAAGTTCTGAAATCAGGGTTTACTTTGATGGCCGATAACCTGAGGGACAACGACAAGGTAGCTATTGTTACTTACGCTGGGCATGCCGGGGTATTGTTGCCACCAACCTCAGGCAGTGAAAAGCAAAAAATCAAGCAAGCTATTTCTCAACTCGGAGCTGGCGGCTCTACGGCCGGTGCGGCTGGTATTTCAACAGCATATGAACTGGCATCCCAAAACTTTATCACCGACGGAAATAATCGGGTGATTTTGGGAACCGATGGCGACTTCAATGTCGGTACTTCTTCCACTGAGGAATTGATTACCTTGATTGAAGAGAAAAGGGAAAGTGGGATATATCTGACTGTGCTTGGGGTTGGTACAGGAAACCTTAATGATCACATGATGGAGCAGATTGCCAACAAGGGCAATGGCAATTATGAGTATATTGATAATGCAATGCAAATTCAGAAGGTGTTCGATCATGAGAAAGGCAAGTTCTTTACAGTAGCAATCAATTCAAAAATCCAGATAAGTTTTAACCCCGATGCCATTGATTCGTACCGTTTGGTTGGTTATGAGAACCGGAGTCTGAATGAAGATGATTTTGAAAATGACTCAACGGATGCCGGTGAAATAGGCGCATCTCAGACGATTACAGCTCTGTACGAAGTTCTGCTGCAACCCACGTTTAGTGCGTTTAAATATGCACAATTCGATTTCAGGTATGTAAAACCAGGAGACACAGAGAGCAGGCTGATCAGTCACGAAGTGAAATCCTTCCCTGTAAGCATTGCCAATGCATCCGAAAACATGCGTTTTGCAGCGGCAATAACGGGCTTCGGACTCTTGATGAAGGAGTCGGAATATAAGGGAACTCTTACGAAACAAATGATTCTGGATTTTGCAGGAAGCACCACCGGGTTTGATCCCTTTGGATACCGTGAGGAGTTCTTCGAAATAGTGAGAAAATGGAAGTAGCTTAATCTCTTAACCAGGATGTATTTGGAAGCGATACGGCTTAAAACTCCCAGGACATGGTGTACATGATAAAAATCAATACGAGCGTGGTAAATACGTTAATCACGGTAAATATAAGGTTGTACTGACTTCTGAGCTTGTCGAATTTTCTTCTCAGCATAATGCCCAGATTGGGAACAAAAAATGCCAGAATAACAGCCACATAGTAAATCAAAAACGGATTTTTTCCTGCAGGATCTTCCTCATCAGCACGGATACCGCTGTAAAACAGAACCAGATAGGCCAAAAGCAAAAAGGCGAGGAGGTAAACCAGATAGCTGACTTTAAGGGCAATGGTTGATACAGCACGTTTCCTGTGAACTCTGAACGGGCGCAGGATAATTATGGATACTACAAACAAAAAGATAAAGGTGGCAATGAAGATCAGATGCAGCAGTAGGTTCAATGGAATTATTATTAGTAGTTATTGAATTGATGCAGCAAGGTACAAACTTTTTTTTAACACGGGAAAAATTTTGTTGTCAAAACTCAAAGTAAAGTTTTTGTCGAAATTCAGTCTTTCACATTGTTCGGCCAATGTCACTCATACGACCTTAGGGTGAAACTGAATTTACAACCTTCTCCGGGTATATTTGAACTTTGAACACTTACACTTCCCCCAAGTTTTTCAACAATTCTCTTTACAATCGGAAGTCCCAAACCATGTCCTTCAATATCCTCTCTTCCAAGTCTTTCAAAATCATCAAATATTTTCCCAAGGGAGTTTTCCGGCAGACCATTCCCATTATCCCTGATCCAGAATGTTACGATCGAGGGGGTGGTAGTTTCATAGCCAAGGGTTATTTCAGGAGGATTTCCACCGTATTTTATTGCATTGCTAAAAAGGTTTACCCAAACTTCTTCGATCAGTTGACCATGCCCGAGAACTTTAGGGCATTTACTTGGAATATTTAATATTGCTTCTGAGTCGTTAATCTGTTTTTCAAGCCTTTTCCTTACTTCATTAATTATAGTGCAGGTTTCAATAGGAACAACCTGAATATCTTCCTTTCTGATGACAGAAAGTTTTAAAAGGTCATCAATAATTATACCCAGTTTTAAGCTGTCGTCCTTCATAATATCCAACAATTCTATTGCTTTTGCAGTATTGTTTTCCAATAAATTTTTCTTGATCAGCTCACTGAATCCAACCATTAAATTAATAGGGTTTTTCAAATCATGAGCAACAGATCGCGCATACGCATTCAGGTCTTTAATAAGGGCTTCTTTTTCAATAAGTTCAATTTTCCTTCTCTTGTTAGATTCAACAATTTCCTCTGTAATAATCTTTCTGCCGGTAATATCATTCAGAATAAATATTTTGCATACCAGCTCATTGCTTTTTCCGAGAATTTCATGATACTTTACCTCGTAATACTTCTTCTCATCCTGGGTGTAAACCTGGGTTTCAATGCAGAAGTTGTTTGAATCCCTGAAATCATCAGCTTTGATATTAATTTTCGATAATACTTCATCGAGACTGTATTTGATGCGAGTAGCTTCCCTGAGGTTGGAAATAATTTTAAATGCAGGGTTTAAATCAATAATCTGGTCCCTTGAGTCAACAACCAGGATTCCAACTGATAAGTTTTCAATTACCTGTTTTCTGGCAATAGGCGTTATATCGAACATCCTGAACCGATAAAAACTGATCAGGATAATAATTCCAGAGAATACAAAGGAAATAGGGGTAAGATCAAGGCCTTTTATCGGCGTAAGTTTAAAGACATAAAGAATACTTGCGATAAAGGGTAAAATGCTACCGGTCACCAGTAGCCAGATATTTATCTTGAATGGCTGATATACCCTGTTTGCACTGACAAGCAGAAGGATAATCCCACCAGTAAGAGTCAAATAAGTATAGATAATATGAATCCAGAACCACCACCCGTAATAATAGATTCCAAAATGAGTTACTTCATTTATTTCAAGTCTTTCCCATAAAATGTTATGGTATGAATTCGTGACAGCCAGTAAAAAGGTAACAAAAGGAATAGTGAGAAGCAATAAAAATGTTTTGTGGTTTGCAAATTTGTTCTGCCATGTGTAATACAGTGAAAACAATAAAAAAAACACAGGGCTGGTGGTGACACCGATGTAAGCGATTTTAGCCCACAAAAATTTTAAGGAAGCAGTTAAGGCAGCTTCTTCAAAGCCATCAGCAATGGTCCATACAGCAGCTGCCAGTTCGAAAAACGCAAGATATTTTGCACCGAAAGCGATCTTTTTCTTCCAGATTATAATAGCAATAACAATCGCCAGGAACCCCAGGAGAAACCGAATGTAAGAAAGCAGGTTAAAATCGTAAAGCATTTTTATATCCCGGGTATTACCTAATTCTACTTCGATTTATTAGAAAAGAGGTTTTCTTTTTACCCATAATTTCAAATGGGAAAAGATCCGCTCGCTTATTTACTCCTGCGATGATTTAGCAAACCGCAACCGGATAGGTTATACGTTCGGAATAATCATCGGAAACGTCAATTCTCAATAGTAGTATTAGTTTTTATAATTACCTAAAAATCTTATGACTAATTCTTTGTGCCATGCATTCAAGGTTAATACTTCAGTGATTCTTATTTAAGCCATCTATCCAGCCATCCAAAAAACTCTCTCTGCCATAGTATTGAATTCTGCGGTTTAACAACAAAGTGGGTTTCTTCGGGAAAAACGAGCAGTTTGCTGGGAATACCCCTTAGCTGTGCCGAGTTGAAGGCTTCCAGACTTTGCGTGTAGGGAACTCTCAGGTCCATCTCCCCTGTGATAATCATGATGGGAGTATCCCATTTATCCACAAAAAGATGAGGGGAAAACTTGTAACCAACCGGTTGTGGTTTCGCCCAATAGGGACCGCCATTGTCGAAGTTTACGAAAAAAGTTTCTTCTGTGGAGCCGTACATACTTTCCAGGTTGTAAATACCGCAGTGTGAGATGAAGGCTTTGAAACGGCCTTCGTGATGCCCGGCCAGGTAGAACACCGAGTAACCCCCGTAACTGGCGCCAATGGCTCCCAGATTGTCTTTGTCAACAAAGGGTTCTTTGCTTACGTTATCAATGGCGCTAAGGTAGTCCTTCATATTTTGGCCTCCATAATCGCCCGAGATCTGACGGTTCCATTCCTCTCCAAAGCTTGGAAGTCCTCGGCGGTTAGGAGCTACAACGATGTATCCGTTTGCAGCCATCAACTGAAGGTTCCATCGGAAGGAGAAAAACTGGCTTACAGCGCTCTGCGGACCACCCTGGCAATACAACAAGGCGGGATATTTCTTTGCAGGATCGAAATCCGGAGGGTAGATAACCCAAACCAGCATATCCTTATTATCGGTTGTTTTCACCCACCGCTCTTCTACATTGCCCATTTTTACAGCATCATAGATATTTTTGTTGGTGAAAGTCAACTGGGTTTCCTCCCCCGAAACAGGATTTATTCTAAAGATCTCGGTTGCCATGGAAAGCGACATCTTTTCGCCGGTTATAAGGCCTTCAGACATCGAGAAAGCTGTGTAATCGTGGTCTCCCTTGGTGACCGCACTTATTTCGCCGGAGCTGGTATTTATTCTGTAAATCTGAAACCGGGCATGTCGTCCCGAAATGAAGTAAATCGTAGTATTATCCTTGTCCCAAAGCATGTTTGCAACATCCTGATCGAATGTTTTTGTCAGGTCTGATTTTTCTTTTGTTTTAAGGTCCATCACTATTAGCCGCTGTTTATCTGCCTCGTAGCCAGGAGTGGACATACTTTGCCAGGCCAGCTTGCTTCCGTCGGGACTGAAAGCCGGATATTTGTCATATCCGGGCATACCTTCACTCAGGTTTTGGGTTTCACCGGTTTCAAGATTGTATAAGTAGATGTCGGAATTGGTGCTCACTGCATATTCCCGGCCCTTCATCTTTTTGCAGGTATAAGCAATGGATTTCGAATCGGGACTCCATTTTATTTCCGCCTGGTCGAAGTATGGCGACAAGGGAGCGTCAAATGGCTCATCCATCTGAATGTCTCTGCCTTCGGTCACCAATGCGCCATTTGGCTCAGCAATAAAAATGTGACTGTATGCATAGTCGCTCCAAGCATTCCAATGGCGGTACATCAGGTCTTCAGTAATCCTGACATTGGTAAGTGGGAGGTCGGGATAGATTTCCTGAGGGGTTTTATCGATTTTCACATCCTTTGTATAGAAGAATTTCTTCCCGTCGGGGGCAAATTCAAAACCGTTGATTCCTCCTTCAATCGCAGTAAGCTGCACTTTCCCTGAACCATCGGCGTTCATCTCCCAAATCTGTGCCGATCCGCTTTCTGATGAAATGAATCCCACTAAGTCACTGCCCGGCTTCCACCGCATGTTTCCTCCAACACCAAGATCAACAGGATCGCCGCCTTCTGTGGAGACCTTATAGATTTTTGTCTGGCTTTTGTTTACCGCGGCGTCATAACGTGTAACATTGTAAAGCACGCTTTTTCCATCGGGGGAGAGCTGTTGATCGGCAACACGGCCGAATTTCCAGAGAATTTCGGGGCTGAGTTTTGCTGCTGAGATTTCTTCCGGGGTCAAGGCGTTTGTGAAATCGCCGACAACTGGTTTTTCGGTTTCTTTTGCTTTGGAGCATGACAGAACCATCACGCTCGAAACAAGTACGGCTGAGAAGAAGGTTTTGAATTTCATGATTTTTAATTACTCGAAGTTTATTAAATCGGTTAAAGATTTACTTCTGCTTGTTTTTAAGTGCTTCCCTGATTTTAGCTTCCAGTTCATCAGCAAGTTCCTGATTGTCGGCCAGCAAAGCCTTCACTCCGTCTCTGCCCTGTCCCAGCTTTGTTTCTCCATAGCTAAACCATGACCCGCTTTTCTTGATTATGTCGTTTTCAACACCCAGATCAACAAGTTCGCCGGTTTTGGAAATTCCCTCGCCATACATGATATCGAATTCAGCTTTGCGGAAAGGTGGGGCAAGCTTGTTCTTCACGATTTTAACTTTCGTACGGTTGCCATTGATTTCCTCACCGTCTTTCAGCTGACCGGTGCGTCGAATATCGAGTCGAACCGAGGCATAAAATTTCAGGGCATTACCACCGGTTGTGGTTTCGGGATTGCCAAACATAACACCGATTTTCTCGCGAAGCTGATTGATGAATATGCAGCAGGTGTTCGTTTTGTTGATGTTGGCGGTAAGTTTACGGAGTGCTTGTGACATGAGTCTGGCCTGAAGGCCCATTTTTGAATCGCCCATTTCGCCTTCAATTTCAGCTTTGGGAGTAAGGGCGGCAACTGAATCGATAACAACAATGTCAACAGCGCCTGAGCGGATCAGGTGATCGGTAATTTCCAAAGCCTGCTCTCCGTTATCGGGCTGCGAAATGAGGAGGTTTTCAATATCCACCCCAAGTTTTTCAGCATAGAACCTGTCGAAGGCATGCTCGGCATCAATGAAAGCCGCAATTCCGCCTGCTTTCTGAGCTTCAGCGATAGCATGAATTGCCAGGGTGGTTTTACCGGACGACTCAGGTCCGTAGATTTCAATAACCCTTCCGCGGGGTAACCCGCCAATTCCAAGGGCAACATCCAAACCTATTGATCCCGTCGATATGGCTGGCACATCAACAATAACGCTATCTCCCATCCTCATGATGGAGCCTTTTCCATAGCCTTTTTCGATTTTATCCAGAGTAAGTTGTAGGGCTTTTAATTTTTCGCCATTAACGTTTACTGCTTCTTTTTTTTCCTTGCTCATATTGTTTTTTACCTATTAATGTTTCTAGTCTTCAAAAATCTGCTTCGAATGTTCCTTTATTTTCACTTTATCAATAATTTTTTCGATAATCCCATCTTCCGAAATCACGAAAGTCTTCCGCAGAATCCCTTCATATGCTTTTCCATACATCTTTTTCTCTCCCCAGACCTGGTAATCTTTGATTATCTTTTTCTCCTCATCGGAAATAAGGGGGAAAGGAAGGTTGAATTTCCCGATGAAATTCTGATGCGACTTTTCGCTGTCGGCGCTTACACCCAGGACCTCGTGGTTTTTGTCGATGAGGTCGCTGTAGTTGTCGCGCAAATTGCAGGCCTCGGTGGTGCATCCCGGAGTATTGTCTTTGGGGTAAAAGTACAAAACGAGTTTTTTCCCTTTGTAATCCGACAGGCTAACGGTATTGCCATTCTGGTCCTTCCCGCTGAATTCAGGGGCTTTGTCTCCAGGTTTCAATAAGTTCATAGTGGGGATTTTAATGCGTAAATGTAAGGATTCGGCATGAAAAACCGGTTAGTAACTTCTATAGTTTATTAACAATTCGGTTTCAGAAGGGTATTAATTTATTAGTATTTTTATGCAAAAATTTGCGAGCCCGGAATCCAATAACATAAAGCCAAAGAGTATGATGATCAGAGAAGTCCTTTTTAAGTCCATTTTAGCCCTACTGGTTTTGTTTTTCTTTTCCTCCAGGGATGTTCATGCTCAGTTTGAGAATAAGAATACCGCTGACCTGAAGTCGGAAGCCCTTTCGAATTTCAATTCGGGGAATTACTCTGATGCTCTTGCGCAGTATAGGAGCCTTCTTACCCGCTATCCCAAAGACGGCTTGTTCAGTTATTATTGTGGGCTTTCCCTTTTGAATATGAACAAGGATTTAAAGGCATCAATTGAATATCTTGAATTTGCTTCCTCCAAGGCAAGCGTCCCGAATCAGGTTTTTTATTTCCTGGGAGTCGCATATACCCGTAACTATCAGTTCCCCCAGGCAAAAAAAGCCTACAATCAATTTGCTTCCGTTGCCACCAAAACCGAATTGAAAGACCTGATGCCGTTAAGGTTGGCTGAAATGTCGGATAATGCTCTTTCACAAACCACTTCTTATAATACATTGGATGTGTTGGCTTCTTCTCTGTTTTCGTTCAGCGACTCCAATTATGTCAGGCAAATAAGTGCTCCCGGTGGTTCTCTCAAGCAGAAACCGGCAGAGCTCCTGCCTTCCTCAGAGGGTATGAAGGATATCACCAACCTGATGTTTATGCCCCGTGGGATAGAAAAAAACGATTATGTGTTTTATGCGGGTTACGGTAAAAGTAAGAAAAGGGGTTATGAGATCTTTATGGCTAAATCGGGCAACGGTCAGCGGTTCTCTGAGCCGGTAGCTGTGGATGCTGTGAATACCGATTTTGATGAAATTCTTCCCTATTACGATCCCATTGGAAAGGATTTGTATTTTGCATCCCGCGGACACAATAGCATGGGAGGATATGATTTATTCAAAGCGCACCATGATATAGAGAGGAACACCTGGACAGAGCCTGTGAATCTCGGTTTTCCAGTGAACTCGCCTTCCGACGAATTTTTGGTAATTCCAGGCACCGATCTGGGAAGTATTATGCTTATCACCGACAGGCAGGGGCTGGATAGCATGATCACTGCCTACCTTCTTCGCATCCACGAGCCTCGTGTGAAACTTGCAAATGCGGATCCTGTTGAATTGAAGAAGATTGGGAAATTCGGCGGGATCGAAGCCATTCCGGATATGGTGGATATGAGTGCCGAAAATATTCTTGCCGAGACAGCTGTCAGGTCAGAGCCTGTTCCTGTCATGGCACCGGCCAAGAGGCCAAAGCCAGGTGAAGTTGTTGGCCAAATGCCCGCTGATTATAACAAGTACCTTCGTCAGGCACTCGACCAGCAGTTTAAAGCCGATTCTGTTGCGAAACTTGCACGTGAGGCCCGCCTGCAGGCTAAAAACATTCCTGACCCAGATGAGCGCTGGGCACTTCAGAAAAATATTATATCCTGGGAGAAGCAGTCGGCCGATTTTCAATCCAAAGCCGATGAGTATTATCTCTTGGTTAAGCAAATGGAGAAGGGAAACGATGTCGACAGAAAAGTGCCTGATGCTATTGTAAAGGACACGGTTATCAACGACATAGCTCTTTACAAGTACAAGACAGATGATGTAGTTGAGCAGAAACCCGCTCCGATTGAACCTGTTGTTGCAGAACCCATCGCTCAGGTGGAGAACAAAGTTCCTGCGCCCCCGGCTGAAGAACCCATAGCGAAGCAGGAGAAAAGCATGAGCCGTTTTGTGTTGCTCGACTCATCCCCTTACTCGGCAAATAATCCCTTTCCTGAAGAAACCGTTTTTCCCAAGGGCTCCTATTATAAAATTCAGCTTGCCGTTCTAAGTCAGAATCCCGATTGGAAAGCTTTTGGAGGGCTCTCACCTGTGACCTTCGAAACGGTTGTGGGCAAGCCCATGAAGCGTTATTATGCAGGCTCATTCGCCAGGTACGAGGATGCGAAGACGGCCATGGAAGTTGTTCGCGGGAATGGTTTTCCAGAGGCATTTATTGTTGGATGGTTTGATGGGCAAAAGATGGCGGTGACAAAAGTAATTGAATTGGAAAAGAGGAATTAGCTTTGAAGTTCGCTTCATACTAATTGCAGTTTGATCAATTTTTTTACTAAATTTGGATAATTTCTAATCAAGTATGGCACAGAAGATTTATGAACGACCATTAATATGGAATAACGGCAAGGCTGAGAATGCTGAGTCTCATTTTCTTGTGCTTTATAACGACGACTTCAACACCTTTGAGTTCGTTATCCAGAGTTTGGTGGAGGTATGTGATCACAGCGCCGAACAGGCAGAGCAGTGCGCAACCATTACTCATTTCAAGGGAAGGTGTGAGGTGAAAAAGGGGCTGAAAACAGAACTTCAGCCGATGCAGGTTGCACTGATAAAAAGAAATCTGAAAGCTTTAATAGAATAAAAATTAATGGGGGCAATTATTATACTTATTGTTTTGGGGATTTTGTTATTCCTTATAGAGTTTCTTCTCATTCCGGGGATTACCATCGCAGGGATCGGAGGAGCTATTATGACCATGTCTGGAGTTTATATCGCTTTTGAACGCTTTGGAACCAAGATTGGGGTGCTTGTGCTTCTTTTTACCCTGGTTTCAACAATTGTGATGTTTGCTTTTTCTTTGCGGTCGAAAACCTGGAAAAAGGCAATGCTCAGCACCAATATCGATAGCAATGTTGCCGACGATTTGGGACTTGAGCTCCTTCACGAGGGCGATAAGGGCGAAACAATTGGCCGTCTTGCCCCAATGGGGATGATCAGAATTTCAGGTCACAGCTATGAGGCAAAATCAATAGCTGGATATATCGAACCCCATACCCCTGTCGAAATTGTTAAAATAAGTGCATCTCAAATCATTGTAAAACCAATAAAATAACAAATTATGGAAATTGGAATAATTATTATAGTCGCCGCTTCCCTTGTTGGGTTGTGGATTATCTTTTACTTTATCCCCATCGGTCTCTGGTTTAGGGCCTTGGTTTCAGGGGTGCACATTTCACTGTTGCAGCTCATTTTTATGCGTTGGAGAAAGGTTCCGCCAGGAACTATTGTGCAAGCCTTAATTGTTGGAACCAAAGCCGGCATTGATCTTAACCGTAACGACCTGGAAGCACATTTCCTGGCAGGTGGTCATGTGGAGAGAGTAGTTAATGCCTTGGTATCAGCCAGTAAGGCAAATATTGACCTTTCTTTTAAGATGGCAACAGCCATTGACCTTGCGGGAAGAGATGTGTTTGAAGCCGTTCAGATGTCGGTAAACCCCAAAGTCATCAATACTCCCCCGGTAACCGCTGTGGCAAAAGACGGTATACAGCTTATTGCAAAAGCAAGGGTTACGGTCCGCGCAAACATAAAGCAACTTGTGGGTGGTGCCGGTGAAGAGACCGTTCTCGCAAGGGTAGGAGAAGGGATAGTATCTTCAATCGGTTCTGCAACCAATCACAAGGCTGTTCTCGAAAATCCTGATTTCATATCTAAAGTTGTTCTCGACAAAGGACTTGACGCCGGTACTGCATTTGAGATCTTATCTATTGATATAGCAGATATCGACATCGGGAAGAACATTGGAGCTGTCCTGCAGATGGATCAGGCAAATGCCGATAAAAACATTGCTCAGGCAAAAGCCGAAGGCAGAAGAACCATGGCTGTTGCCCTGGAACAGGAAATGAAAGCCAAAGCTCAGGAAGCCCGCGCGAAAGTAATCGAGGCTGAGGTTGAGATACCCCTTGCAATGGCAGAAGCATTCAGAAAAGGAAACCTCGGAATTATGGACTACTACAAGTTTAAAAATATTGAGTCCGATACCAATATGCGCGACAGTATTTCAAAGGGAGGGAAAGATAAGGGTACCAACGAAAAAAGCAGCTAAATCATTAGCTTTTTAAAATCACACCCACCTGAAAAGTTTTGCACTCTTCAGGTGGTTTTTTTTTGATTTCCGCGCTCTTTCTGCGTTTGCTCGGCGCTTCTATTACACATGCGTTTTGTGGGATGTTAACGAAAGCCTTATTCCCACTGGCAAATGTGTGTTTTTTGAGAATATGATGAATTCATTACTTATGTTGATTAATAATTATGGATATTTCATTTGCAATTTGTAATTTCACCTTCATATTTAATAACCTTAGAATCATGAATACAATTAAAAAAATTAGTCTGGTATTTTTCTTGTTCCTGGTAACGTTGACTCTTTCTCCAAATGCCTTTGCATATTCCCCAACCAACAATTCTCCAAATAAAGAGGTAAAGGGAAATAGTGGGAAGAATAACAAGAAAGGCGGAAAAGGAAACAATGGCCACAATGGTAACAACGGGGGTGGTAACGCAGTTGGAGCACCTATTGATGGTGGCATTCTTTCGATCCTCGGAGCGGCTGGTGTTAGCTATTATCTGGTAAGAAAACGGAAAAGGAATTCGTCTGAAATTATTTAATTTTCAAAACCTCCTGTTATTCAGGAGGTTTTTTTTGATTTCTTCTAATGTCTTCAAAGCACTCCCTTCAATGAGGAGGTAGCTCATATCAATTGAGTTTGCTTTCTTGAGTGTAAATTTCTCGAACTTTCGGAGCAGAGGCTTAAATTACTTAAACAAAGCCGGGTCAAGGGATCGTTCATTGTTCAGAAACGCCACCACAAATGCCTGAGGGTATCCCGATGCCCTGCATTTAGTCTGGAACGACTTGGCTTCCGCAAGAGTCTTCAACTCGCCCACCGTTGATCGGTAAGCACCTTTATACAGATACTCAAAGGTCTTATAGCTTTGCCCGCCAATTGTTACAGAATAGCTTCCTTTTGCAGTTGTGTTTGCCGCAAACTGTACCCTGTAAATCAGAACATCTTTCTTTTCTTCAAAGTTCACCTTGGTAGTTTCTGCAGTTGGGATCGGAGCCTCAACAGATTTGGGAGTTTGAATGGTTTCAAGCTTTTCTTCTTTCTTGCTTGATGGTTGAGAAGGCAAGACTTCCACGGTGTTAGCAGGAGCCTGTGTAGAAGCGTTTTTTGGGGAAGCGAGGTATGTTTCGGCTATGGCCTCGGTTTTGTCCGGCTTTGCCTCCTCTGTTTTCCCGGGTTCTTTTTCCAGCGCTTGGGGGAAATCCGTTTCGAGAAGGGCGAAGTTGTAAAGCAACGACGACAGGTTTGCATCCGCAAAAAGAGCAGTGCTGTTTAAGGTCACACGGAATAACTGCATTCTGGTTTTGTCGGACTCCTGTTTCCTCGTAAACAATGCCGTGCTTCCGTCATTTTTGTTTAACGTGAAGGCCACTTCATCGTCCCGACTGTTAATAAGACTGGTGAGATTTACAGGTTTCCCCCATTCTCCGCCATTGTATTTGCACACAAAGAGGTCAAGGCCGCCATATCCCTTCATGCCATCGGATGAAAAATACAGGTTGTTTTCAGAGTCCAAAAATGGGAACAGCTCGTTGCCTTTAGAGTTTATTGTTGATCCCAGACTTACAGGTTCAGTCCATTTGCCTGCTTCCAAACGAGTTTTGAACAAGTCCATCCCCCCCTCGGATCCGCTCCTGTTGGAAACAAAAAGGATTGTATTCCCATCATCCGATAAGGCGGGATGCGAATAAACAGAATTCCCGGCACAGAAACTTAGAGGGTTATTGTCCGAAACCCATATGTTTTCCTTTTCAGAAAATTCAGCAGCGAAGATTTTCTCATTGTCATCCTTTCCAGTCTTTTTTGTGAAATACATTTGGGAAAAATCTTTGCTGAAAGTAATTGCTTCGCAGGGATATGAAAACGGTGCGGAGGGGTGAAAAACAACCCGCTCCCCCAACATTGTATCCTGGTCTACTGCGTAATATGCTATAGGCGAGCCAAAAGAGACGTGTCCCGAAATCATTTTTTGCTCGTTTTTGGAAGAAGAGAGAAACACAAGCCCCTCTTTGTAAAACTGCACCCCGGAGGAAGGGGGAAGGATATCCAGAAAAAATGAATCTACACGTACCGGATGGTTGTTGACAGAACTGTCCGATATTGATCGATCGCCAGGTTCAATGAATAGCTCCCTTCCGTATGCGGACTTACCTGTTTTGTGGCCATTCAACCCAAAGACCAGGATTGATAAAAGTATAACAGTATGATTTGCTTTCATGAGTATTTGTAAATTGTTGGCACTACCAGCTACTTTGGTTAGAAGACCTGGTTTTTTTTCCTTTTATATTAAGACCTGCAGTAAGTTCAATTACGGGCTCTCTGATATAAAACGCTGAATTTTTTGGGATTATAAAGTAGGCTCCCAAATATACGCCCGGGTATTTGTATTGAAAGAAAAACGAAGTTGAATTTCTGTCGTTGAAGTATGTGCCGATGCAGAAATCTTTGAGGTAAAGCTTAACTACCGGGTTAACATTTTCGAAGAGTTTGATAGAATTGAAGCTATCTGTCTCAAAAATAACCGAAGGTTCAAGCACGATTCCCATGGAACGCTGCAGAAGAATTTTATACCCGGTTTGGAAATGGAATTGCCGGGAAACAGGTATTTCATATCTGCCCAGACTATCTGGGGCTTCAGGGTTTCCTGCAATATTGGTAGATGATACCCCGATGTGGAAATTGGAGTTGTAAAAGTAAACCCCTAAATCCATGTTGGGATAAAATGTTTTTTTAGGAGGAATTGCAAGCAATGAGTCACTCGAAGCATCATTGGTAATCGTGTTATAAACCCCTTTTATAGTTCCCCCGAAGGATAAAAAGGACAGGTTGTTTTTGCTTACGGGAATATGATAGGAGGCTGCAAATGCCCCACCCACATTGCGTGAAGCGTTATTCAAATCGTTAAAGAATGCCCCTCCAATACCGATATTGCTGAATTGTTTGGTTTCGGGGGATGAGAAATATACCGGTCCCTTTTTCGAAAGTCGGGTATCCCCGCTGAGAATTTGTGATGTGGTTTTATTATGAAAAGCAGCAATCACGTTTATAGAACTGTAGTCTTTACAGCCTGCCATGGCCGGGTTGAAAACAAAGGGGCTGAAAATCCGGTATGAAACAGGATTCAGAGGCATCTGTTGCCCCTCTGATTTAACTACGTAAAATGAAAGTGACAGTAGTAAGAAAACCTTGATTATAGAATACATATGAGTTCGTAAGTGAATGAGTTTAATACAATCGGATTGCTGTTTTGGAACTACTAATAAAGATAGGTTATTTTTCCTATTCAATTCAAGTCATTTTTACGGAAAGTTTAATATTTTCTATATCATGGCCCTTTTAGTAGGGGCTAAATCTGATAATTAATAGTTTTATTAAACAGATTTTTAGGCAGTGTTGTTCAAGGATTTGCTATAAAGGGGGTGTCGTAATCACAGGATCGATCTGCCACTAATTAACACAATATAAAGGCCTCCCGACATTTAAGTGTTTAGCGGGTTCATCAAAAATATGGGTTACATCGGGGGGCCTTTCGGAGAGAGCTTTCATTATTATATCGCTCAAACCCTTTCCAGCTTGCGCAGTACCTGCACTTTGCAATGTCTTTTGCAATTTGATTAATGTTTATAATTCATTGATTAATAATTTGAATAAGTGAAGGGGGTATTATAATTTTATCATCTATAATAATCAGGTAGTATACACTCTTATTCTTAAAATAATGAAACACTTTAAAAAACTAAGTTTTACCTTGCTTTTATGCATTGTAACGCTTGCGTTTTCTTCAGATGCATCTGCTGCTGTAAGAAAGCAAAACCGCAATGGAGGTGACAATGGCGCGGTTGGGGCTCCTTTGGACGGAGGCTTGCTTTCGGTGCTTGGCGCTGCAGGGGTAGGCTACTACCTCATGAGGAAAAAGAAAAGAAACTCTCCGGAAATTTAAAAACCTCAAAACCTCCCTGAAATAAGGAGGTTTTTTTTTAGCATTATTTAATTGATGCTGTTGCAGTTTTTCTGCTTGCGAATTCCTTTTATGATTATTACATTTAGGTTTTATTTATCAGCGCAATCAAGTGGCCTTTTGCTTTTTTGGGGGAGAGAGATTGGCACGGATGGAAAATGTTGAATAAATCCCCAACTGATCACAATTATCATTAGCGCAACTTTATACATATTTCAGCAAATATTAATACTAATAAATTTATGTCAACAGACCTTATTGCAACCAAAGAAAAAGTCAAAGCTTATATACTTGAAGTAACAAGTGTTGATAAAAGTAAAATTGAGGATCACTCCTTGATCTTCAAAGAAGGGTATTTCGACTCAATGGGTTTTGTTTTATTGATTACATTTCTTGAAGAAACATTTGGAATTAGAACTGCCGATGCGGATCTTGTGGAAGACAACTTCGAATCGATTGATGCAATCACTGATTTTGTAATTCGTAAAACACAATAACGAACCATGTGTGGGGTTGCCGGAATTATTGATTATCAAAAGAAAGATAACAATAAGCATATTGTAAAGAATATGCTCACAGCAATTAGTTATCGTGGACCGGATGAAAGTGGGATTTATCATTCTCCCTTCGCAACTATTGGAAATGTGCGCCTGAGTATCGTCGATATTTCCGGGGGACAGCAACCTTTATCGGATCCATCTGGCCGGTATTGGATTGTTTTTAACGGGGAAATATTTAATTATCCCGAGCTACGAAAAGATCTTGCTGCCAAAGGCTGTCAGTTTTCTACACACTCCGATACCGAGGTTTTGGTTCAGCTTTATGCAACTTATGGGAAAAAGTGTTTGTCGCTTCTCAACGGACAGTTTGCTTTTGCCATATGGGATAAGATGGAGCAGGAGTTGTTTGTTGCGCGCGACAGGGTAGGCATCCGGCCGCTCTTTTACAACATCTCTGATGGAGTTCTTACATTCGCTTCAGAGATTAAATCCCTTCTCCAGAATAAAAATATTGCAGCTGAACTGTCGCATAAGAGCTTGTCGCAGGTTTACACCTTCTGGACGGCAATCACCCCTAATACAGCCTTCAAGAATGTTCTCGAACTTCCCCCCGGACACTGCCTGCATTATAGCAGAAAGGGCTTGCGAATTGAAAAGTTTTGGGATTTGAACTATGGAAAGCGTAACGCTTCCCTCTCCTTCAGCGATGCAACCGAAGGTTTTCATGAGCTTTTTACCGATGCGGTGAGAATCCGTTTAAGAGCCGATGTTGAGGTTGCTGCCTATTTGAGCGGGGGGATCGACTCCAGTGCAACTGTTTCATACATCAAGGATATCGAGCCGGGGGTGCTCAATACCTTTTCAATAGGTTTTGAAGAGAAGGATTTTGATGAAAGTTCATACCAAAATGAGGCGGCCAGGTATTTTAATACCACTCACAAGTCGATAAAATGCTCGTCAAAAGAAATAGCGGAAAGTTTCCCTAAGATTGTGTGGCATTCCGAAACTCCAATAACCCGAACGGCTCCTGTGCCGATGTTCCTTCTTTCGAAGCTGGTGCGTGAGAGTAATATAAAGGTGGTTATCACGGGGGAGGGTGCCGACGAAATCCTTGCCGGTTACGATATTTTCAAAGAGGCGAAGATCAGGAGGTTCTGGGCCTCTCAGCCCGATTCTGCAATCCGGCCCTTGCTTCTTAAGAAACTGTACCCCTATCTTCCTCAGATGAATGGGGCAAATCCAGCCATGCTGAAGATGTTCTATGGTTTCAAACTGGAGGATATCGGAAACCCGTTTTATTCCCATCTGATGCGTTGGAACAATTCAAACCACATCAAAAAACATTTTAACGAAGAGCTCAAGGGTAAATTGGATGGCTACTCTGTTTTTACGGATATTGAGGAGCGCTTGCCTGCTGGATTTGATTCCTGGGATTACCTGGAGAAATCGCAATGGCTTGAAACCACAATTTTCATGTCAGGCTACCTTCTTTCTTCCCAAGGCGACAGGATGGGTATGGCAAACTCGGTGGAAGGAAGATATCCTTTCCTCGACTACCGTGTAATTGAGTTTTGTAATTCACTTCCGGAACGTTTTAAGCTAAATGGACTGAATGAAAAGTTTTTGCTTAAGAAACTACTGATAAACAAAATACCGGATCGTATCCTTAACCGCTCAAAGCAAGCCTACAGGGCTCCCATAAGAAGCGTCTTCCTTTCGAAGGATGCACCTGAATATGTAGCTGAAATGCTTTCCCCGGAATATACCTCCAAAGTGGGCGTATTCAGTTATGATTCGATTTCAGCATTGCTTTCGAAGATTGAAAAATCCGGAAGCAGCAGCGAAGTGGACAACATGGTACTGACATCGGTTATTTCAACGCATTTGTTGTATTCTCAGTTCATTGAAAACAAGACAGAGGGATTGTTGGCTGCGCCATTGAGGAATTTTAGGGTGATTGAGGAGGGGTAGGTAGTTGTTTCAGGGTTTTGGGCCTGCGGCCGTTCCAAGGTTTCAGGCCTGCGGCGTTTCAAGGTTTCAGGCCTTCGGCGTTTCAGGGCCTACGGCCGTTACATTGTTTCAGGCCTTCGGCGTTTCAGGGCCTACGGCCGTTGCATTGTTTCAGGGCTAGGTAATCCGAAATGCTTTGAAACTCTGAAACCCTGAAACTCTGAAACTCTGAAACTCTGAAACATTGAAACTCTGAAACTCTGAAACATTGAAACTCTGAAACTCTGAAACATTGAAACTCTGAAACTCTGAAACATTGATTGAAACTCTGAAACTCTGAAACTCTGAAACATTGAAACTCTGAAACTCTGAAACTCTGAAACCCTGAAACTCTGAAACATTGAAACATTGAAACCCTGAAACCCTGAAACCCTGAAACATTGAAACCCTGAAACCCTGAAACAACGAACAAACGAACACAAGCTCATAAAACAATAAATAAAAAATCAACCACATAACAAACATCATGACACAAAAAAAGCCATTTTCCAAAGACCTGATTTTGCTTGATAATGTAGAGAAAGCAGTTGATGAAATTGTACTGAAACTCCAGAATGACGTGCTGCATAATATTAAGCGCTTTGGCGCTGCCATTGGTATCAGCGGTGGGATTGACTCCTCAGTATGCATGGCTCTGGCCGCTAAAGCCTTTGGACCGGAAAAAGTGTTGGGTATAATGATGCCCGAGCACGATTCCAGTCCCGAAAGCGAAGAGCTGGCTCGTGAGCTGGCCGACAAGTTCGGTGTCAAAGCCATCAAGGAGGATCTGACGCCTGCACTTGCCGGTTTTAAATGCTACGAAAGACGCGATGAGGCCGTAAAAAGGGTTTTTCCTGAATACGATCCGAAAACTTATAAGATGAAAATCGGCGTCAGGCAGACAGGACTCTATAACAACCTGCCCCCGCTCTTCTCCCTCACCATTATCGACAAAGACGGGAAGCAGCAGGATAAAATTCTTCAGGCACGTGAGTACCTGCAAATTGTTGCCGCCTCAAACTTCAAGCAGCGGGCAAGAATGTCGATGGTTTATTACCATGCCGAAGCACTTCATTATGCAGTTATCGGAACTCCCAACAAGCATGAACAGGAACAGGGATTCTTTGTGAAATACGGAGACGGTGGTGCAGATGTTATGCCCATCGGAAACTTATACAAAACGCAGGTTTATCAACTCGCTGAATACCTGGGAGTCCCCAAACGCATTATCGTAAGAACCCCAACAACCGACACGTATTCTGCCGAGCAGACTCAGGAAGAATTTTTCTACCAATTACCTTTTCAGCTGATGGATATATTCTGGCTTGGATTTGAGAATGGATACCCTGCCAAAGAGGTAGGATTGGTTATGGGTGAAACCGAGGAAAGAGTAGAGGCTCTGTTTAGAAATTTCGAAAGGAAGCGTTTAACTACCGAATATCTTAGGATGGCTCCGGTGCGGGACTATTTTGGGAGTTAGTGTTTGAGGGTTTCTGGCCTTCGGCCGTTTCAGGGTTTCAGGGCCTTCGGCCGTTGGAGGGTTTCAGGCCTGCGGCGTTTCAGGCCTTCGGCCGTTGCAGTCGCCTATGGCGGTTTCAGGGCCTTCGGCCGTTGCATTGTTTCAGGGCTT
>JFJP01037345.1_pt1 | contig 41196 bp, 39 predicted proteins | sample 431651 | NCBI WGS metagenome assembly JFJP01 (sample SAMN02602958, study PRJNA72255) | Microbial mat metagenome, whole genome shotgun sequencing project. | biome: fresh water; feature: sink hole; material: water; isolation source: purple microbial (photo- and chemosynthetic) mats found in...
CAAAAACACGAAAGTAGCCTACAAATCGAATGTTTGTACCCAGCAAAAACACGAAAGTAGCCTACAAATCGAATGTTTGTACCCAGCAAAAACACGTAAGTAGCCTACAAATCGAATGTCCTGTACTTCCAAAAACACGAAAGTAGCCTACAAATTGAATGTTTGTACTTCCAAAAATACGAAAGTAGCGATAAATGGTAATTGATACGATGACTTAAAGTCATCGTATCAATACCGCTTGGTGTCAGCCCTTCAAGGGTTTTAAACCCTTGAAGGGCTAAGCCGATAATGCTCTATTGATACGATGACACTCCAAAGCCACCTGTATCAATTAGCTAACATTAAACATTCATCGTTAATTGTTTGGTGCTGATAAGGTAAGAGCGCAGTAAATTGTTAATGGCTTCATTTGATTTTGAGCCAAATTCTTTTACCCATTTTGCAATATCCTCATCTACTTGTAGCCTTAATTCTACCTTCTTGTGGGGTAAAATTAAATCGGCATTGTTCCAAAAATTATCTTCACTTTGAGGAATATCAGAATAATCAATATCGGTATCCGACATCGATTTGAGTTTGTCCCAATTTGTATTAGTTGATGGCTTCATAATATGCTTGTTTTTCTTTTTTATTAGCAAGTCGTACAGATATTAAACGAATTTTTTCGTTGCGTAGTGTATAAACAGCAACGACCTGAAAATCTTTTAACAGACCCATAGCAATCCAGCGTTTTTCCCCATAATCCACTCTGTTGTCTTCTTTTACCAACAATGGGGTTTTGAATATCTCTACAGCATCGTTAAAATCAATTCCATGTTTTTCAATATTTTGGTCATTTTTAACCTCGTCCCATTCAAATTTTGTTTCTTCCATTCTTCCATTACTTCAAAATAATAAAACACAAAGATAAAAAATAATTGATAATTGACAATTGATAATTGATAATTTGTTGGTTGATATAGCCACCCTACACCCGTAGAGACGCGCCGCGTGCGCGTCTCTACATTATACGGGCACGTTATGCACACCAAGCGTTATTGATACGATGACTTGGAGTCATCGTATCAATTGGTTAGCCTTATCAATCAATGTTTTAATTCTATTGTTTTATAATTTAAAAGACAAAAAAGTTAGCGTAGCCAATACCTACATCAAATCGACCATCAGAGATTGCAATTGGATAATTATCCATTAATACTTGAAACTCAAAGCGTCCAGACAGGATTACCTGCCTATGTTCGCCATCTACAAATAAATCTTGCACACGTTTAAAATGGATATAGCCGTTTATTACTTGACAAGGTTCTGATTTTCCATCTATTTCAATCGTTATACTGCAATTGGGTGTTTTTAAATCTAAAATAGAATCGTTCAAAACTAACAAATCAGTATATTGGGTTGGTAGATAATTATCAAAATTGAAAGTAACAATCATATCTTTACCTCCGTTAGCACCTTTCTGACCATGAAAAATAAAAGAGGATTTACCATTATTAACAAACAGTTTTACAGGCACTTCCACGTTGTTTGAAATAAAAACCTCTCTATCGTAATAAGCACCAAAAGTATTGTATCCCCATTCCGAATATTGAGGTAAGCCTTTGTATTCAACATCTTCGATATAAACAGATTCTCTTAAATCGTATTCTTGTTGTTTTTCGCAACTCCATGTTAGTTGTACTAATACAATCAATAGATAATAAAACTTATTCTTTTTCATTTCTTAAACTATTTGATAGGAATTATAAAATTTAATTGAAATCCAACTCCCAAGTTGGGTGTCATTAGCGACGAAACCTCTTTTGAGGCAACAAAAATAGGCAAGTTCATTTGAAAACCTAAGCTAGGTTTGCTACCTCGTCCAAGTTCTATCCCAATTGCGGGATTTATTAATAAACACGAAGACTTTGGATTAATTAATTGATTGGCAAGTTCTTCTTTGCGCGAGTCCATCGACGAATCATAAAAACTAACATCAAGTTTGTTTTGCAATTTTAATGAATACTCTAAACCCATATTAATATAAGGTCTAAACCTCGACCTAAAATTAGGAAAGTACTTAAAATCAATAGGTACACTCACATAGCTGATTGCTTGGTTCAATTCATTTACTCTAAGGTATTCGGTTGTAGTTCCTTCGTCATTGATTAAAAAATAAAAAAAACTTGACGATGATGCCGAGCCTTCTTTAGTAGAACTCAACATGTAGGAATAGTGAAGCCCTAGCGACAAAGCAAATTGATTATTTGAGCTTCGTAGTTCAAATTTAAGCCCTGCATAAGCTGTATTTAAAAGGCTTTCTAAACTATTTGCTTGGGAATCGAAATAAGAAATATTTGCCCTAATCTTATCAAGGTTCTCTGTTTCGCCAGTAAAAGAATTAAACCCAAACTGAACGCCCACTATCTTAATTCTTTCACGCAGGCTATCAGTCTGACTATATGAATAGATAAAAAAGAATAGTGAAAAACTAAATGTAAAAAAAACGGTTTTAAAACTCATAAATTAATAATTAAAATTAAACATTATCTAACATTTTACTATTGGTATAACAAACCTAATGTAGCCCAAGCTAAGAATATTTGTAAAACAGCCCGTCAAGGGTTTTTAACCCTTGACGGGCTTAACTCTAGCGTCATCGATTGTAAATCTGAAATTACTGCCTTTTCTAATTTTGTATTCTAACTCTAGGTAAGTTCTTTCTGATTTTATAGGATACAGAAGCAAAAGTACAACAAAAAAGCTTGCACACAAAATTTATTTTGCTACTATTTTTTTTGGTAGGTTGATAATTTATTGATTGATGTAACCAACGTTGAAACTGTTCAACAAACACGTTTTAGTTGCTTTATTTGCGTACAAGATAACAGATGAAAAGTTTTATTCAATTCTCAGAGCCTTTAAATACGCTAGAATAAGACATAACTAGTTAATTGTTAATTATTTTCACTTTACTAAATTTAATGCTATTTATTTTGAAATAAGTAAAAGATTGAAATTAGTTTATATTAATCAATTACTAATCTGTGTATCTGTGGCACTATTTTTCGCCACAGATACACAGATGTTTTATTATGTAGTGTCTGAAAGAAAACTACGCAAAATCGGTTCGATCGGCTTGTCCGGTCTGTCCGATGATTTGCTAACAGCGTAACCGACAGACCGACAAGTCGGTCGAACGGTTTTTGTTTTTTTTAAATTTTCAAAAAATGATGCGTTTTCTTTCAAACACTAATTAGAATCACAAAGAACACAAAGCTAAAGTATAACCTAATTAATGAGACTTACTTACCTATTTAACTGATACATTAATAGAACAATCGATCAATTAAAGAATAAAACCTTAGAACCCTAGACGCTACATTATTTTATTTTTTTTTAAAGAAGAGAAAAAATAAGTAAATTTTTATATATTTGTTTTGTTAAATTAAAATGCGAAAATTATGTTTCGTTACATTGTTTTTGTGATATTGTTATTATTAAATATAAATTTGAAATGAAGAAGCTACTCAAAAAATTCAATTTACAAACAGCTATATTACTAAAAACAATGCTTTTATTGCTTTTAGTAACTATTTTGTCGTGCAATTCGACCAAATATGTAAATGAAGGCGAATATCTTTTGAATAGTTATGAAGTTCTACTCGACAATCCCAAGCAAGTAAACATAGATGAGCTAGATTTGTTCATAAAGCAAAAGCCCAATAAGAAGATAGTTAATTATCCGTTTTATTTGAATGTTTTTTACAATTCCATCGACCCCGTAAAAGAAGCCAAAAGAGAGGAAAAGCGCAAAAAGGAAGAAGATGCCATGAACCACAAACGCGAACTCAAAGGCAAGGCTCCGCGCGAAAAATTTTATGTAACCCGTTGGATTAGACATATTGGCGAAGCTCCTGTTATTTTCGACAAAAGCATGACGCTTGCCACCGATAAGGAATTTAGCAAATATTTGATTAATAGAGGGTTTTACTTTTTCAACATTTCCGATACTGCCACGTTCAAAGACAAAAAGGTAAATGTAAAATACATTATCGAAACCGGTAAACCTTATGTAATAGAATCAGTTACCTACGACCTAAAAAACCGCGACATAACAAACATTATTCAAAGCAAAACAAGCGATTTGCCCTTGAAAGCAGGTTTGTTTTTCGATACCGACTCCATGCAATCGCAACGCATGAAAATGACCGACATTTTGAAAGACAAAGGTTATTTTTTGTTTCAAAAGGAATACTTTGTGTATGAAGCCGATACCACACTTGGCGACAAGAAAGTAGCCATAACTATAAAAATGCAACAACAATTGAAAAAAGATGAAAAAGGCAACATAATAAAAGTAGAACACGAGAAGTTCGACATTGGCGAAATAAAAATGTTTACCGATTTCGACCCCAAAATAGCCATTTTTGATTCGTCGGCTTATTATAGTAATTTAACTGCAAATGATTTTAACAACATAACATTTTATCACAAAAGCCAACGCAAGCTTTTTCACCCTAGCGTGTTGGTGCGTGGGCTCAAAATCTACGAAGACAGTACTTTCAATCTAAACCACACCAAAACTAGCCGACAGTATTTGTCGTCGCTTGGTGTTTTTAAAACGGTAAACTTGAATTTTATTCCTTCGGAAGAAGTAAATGCCAAGGGAAACAAGGTTTTGAATTGCAAAATACAACTAACTCCCACGGTACCACAATCGTACAAGCTCGAACTCGAAGGTAGTATTTCGGGAGGCTGGCGTACAGAGGCTAGTGTTAATTACGAGCATCGCAACTTGTTCAAAAGTGCTACTTCGCTCAATCTAACGCTTAGCACAGCTTTGGAGCGCATCAACAGCATACCGGTAGAGGACAACAGAATTTTCAACAACGAGAAGTATGGCGCCGAGCTTAGCATTACTATTCCCAAGTTTTTAAGTCCTTTCAGGCTTACTAGCTTCAATCAGAAATATTTGCCCAAAACCAACTTAGCCGCAAAGATAGATTATCAACGCCGCTACGATTATACCCGCACGGTAATCAATGCAAACTATGGTTATTTCTGGAAATCATCTACTTATGTTACGCACAACATAAAGCTTGCCGACCTTTATGCCACCAAGATACCTCAACTCGACACCTCGTATCTAGCATACTTGGTGGAAACCAACAACTTCGACCGCTTTTTCGACCACTTTATATTAGGCTCGGCGTACACCTATTTGTACACCAACAAACGACAAACTAGGCGCATCAATTTCAATTTCTTTAAATTCGACATCGAATGGGCTGGAAACCTGCTGTATGCAAGTCATCAGTTAGCTAAAGCCGAAAAAACCAAAGGAAGCGAAATATTTGCTTCGATAATAAATCCCTACGCCGAAATATTGCAAAAAGACCCCGAGTACGCATCAAGTACTCTCGATGAAATTAAAAGTCAGTTAGTTACTACGCTCGACCAAGACAATTCGGCTTATACTATTTTTGGGCTAGATTACAAGCAATACATAAAAAGTAATGTGGACTTTCACCAAACATTTTTCATGCAAGGCAAAATGAGCTGGGCTTACAGAGTTGCGGCAGGTGCAATAATTCCTTACGGAAACTCGCAAACAGCACCGGTAATAAAACAGTTTTATGTAGGAGGTGCCAATAGCATAAGAGCTTGGGCACCAAGGGAAATAGGTCCGGGCTCGCGCGAAGCGGTATTTGATGCCAATGGCGACATTATTTTCTACGAAAGCTACGGCGACATTTTCATAGAAGCAAATGCCGAATACCGTTTTAATATTTGGTGGATGTTCGATGGAGCTATCTTTGCCGATGCCGGAAACGTATGGATGCTCGACAACCAAAACATTCAACAAGATGCAGAAGTTTCGGAAAACGACAAACGTATGTACTTCAATGTAAATAGATTTTACAAAGAATTTGCACTTAACACAGGCTTTGGCTTGCGTATGGATATGGATTTTTTGATTGTTCGCTTCGATATAGGTGTGCCACTCTTTGACCCTAGAATAGAGCAAAGTAATTGGGTATGGGGGCAAGGCAAAGCCTATTTCAAACGCCCACAATTAACCTTTGGTATCGGTTTGCCTTTTTAATTAAAAAGCATCGTATGGAACTTAATAAAATACAATTATATAGAATGACTCATATTCAAAATATTCCTCATATTTTGCAATATGGCATTACTCACAAAAATTCACCCAATCGTAACTCTGAATATAAAGATATTGGAGACGGTAGCTTGATTAATAACAGAAATACAAAAAAAAAACAAGTGAATAACGGAAACTACAACAACAAAGACTGCGCAACCATTGTGCTTGGCGATTTTATTCCGTTCTACTTTGATGTTAAAATGCCAATGTTGTTCGTAATACAAAAAGGTGGGAATTTTGTAAAAAATCAAACCCAACCTAATGAAATCATCTATTTAGTTTGTTCATTAGAGAAAATTGTGCAATCGGATTTTTTATTTTATTTTTCAGATGCCCATGCCAATGATAATTTTAGCTCTTTATATGATAAAACTCAAATAGACAAAATTAATGATATTTTAGATTGGAAAGCTATCAAAGCACCAGATTGGGGCGGCGATGGTAATATGGATACAAAACATAAAAAACAAGCTGAATTTTTATTAAAAAACGACCTGCCACCCGAATACATTAGTAAATATGGGTGCTTTAATGAATTGACAAAAAAACAATTAATTGAAATGGGAATACCTGCCGCACAGGTAAAAGTAAATCAAAACGCTTATTTTTGATAAAAAGAAAATATGATACAATATACAACAGGCAATATATTAGACAGTAATGCTCAGGCACTTGTAAATACAGTAAATACCCTAGGTGTTATGGGCAAAGGTATTGCATTGCAATTTAAAAAAGCATTTATTGGCAACTATAAGGCATATACGGCTGCTTGCAATGAAAATAAAGTGGAAATAGGAAAAATGTTTGTAACTATTGATAAAAATTTGAATACAGAGAAAGTAATTATAAATTTTCCTACCAAAGGCGATTGGCGAAAACCCTCTGAATATGAATATATTGAAAAAGGGCTCAACGATTTGATTCAGGTTATTAAAACACACAACATTACAAGTATAGCTATTCCGCCGCTTGGTGCCGGAAATGGTGGTTTGGATTGGCAAAAAGTAAAGCAAATGATTGTTGATAAGTTGAGCGATTTACTTATTGATGTTTTTATCTACGAACCCACAACACAAATAACAGAATATTTGAAAAACGAACGGGTAAAATTAACTCAAGCAAGAGCTTTGCTTTTATATATGCTATACGAATTGGTTAAAAGCGGTGAATTTGTTTCAGAGTTTTCGAGTGAAAAGTTATGTTATTTCCTACAACGCTTTGGTGCTAAAAAATATTTCAATCTTCAATTTGCACCAAACTTTTACGGACCTTATTCAGGTAAAGTGCGGTTTGTCTTAAATGCGCTTAATGGTAGCTATATTATGGGCTTTAGCGATATGAACAAAAAACCTTTTGAACCTCTTACACTTGTTGCCGATGGGTATGAATATGTTAAAAATATGGTAGAAACGAACAATGAGCTATATCCTATTGCACAAAAAACGTCCAATTTCTTAAACGGATACTATTCCGATTTTGCGTTAGAACTCTTATCGTCTGTTGATTATATTGCTTCAAATGATAAAACTTTTGATAAAAACCATATTACACAAAAATTAATGAATTGGAACAATCGTAAGCGTATCATGTTTTCTAATCCTAAATATATCGACATATCAATAAATCATTTGCAAACGAATTATGAATCTTTCGGAATTACGAATGAAATTGATAAAAAAATAACAATTTAACAATTTAACAATTTAACAATTTAACAATATAACAATATAACCATGAAAATAGGCGATTCAGTAAAAATAAAAGAAAATGTTTTCGACGAAGACATAAATATACCCATAAGCGGTTGGCAAGGTAGAATTTTAAATATAGTAAGCGAGTTTGAAGACGGAAGCTCGTTGGTACATATTGAATTTGATAGCTTTACATTGAAAAAAATGCCAGCTAAGTACATCATAAATTGCGAACGTGAAGGCTACGATTGGACTAGTTACAACATTGGCAGCCTAGAAATAGAACCCGCAAGCGAGCGCGACACGCCCAACGATGTGAAGGAAACCCTCCAGCAACTTCAAGACAAATATGCTTATGCTCACTTAGAAGAAGGCGAGCGTATAATGAAGGTTCTCAACGGTTTATCACCCGACGATTATGAAGCCGCTTACAAACGTTGGTTCGATTATTTGAACGATACGTTAAAGTTGCCAGAAAAGATGGAAATCTTTGAGTATCAAGAAAACTCGGAGTTTCATATCAACGACAAGATTTTCGTGAAACAACTAAAAGAAATAAACCCCCACTATGGAATCATCATAAATGGTGTTTGGAACTTACAACCTGTTGATTTTCAATTATCCGATTTAGAAGTTATCGATAAAAAATCGAAAAACTACCAACCGGTTATGGATTACTGTGTTTGGTTTGGCAATAGATAAGCATCTGTGCTATTTTATTTTTAGACTTAGCTACTTGCTTATTTTTTAAGCAAGTAGCTAAGCAAATATAGAATTAATTTGGTTCATTACTTAAACAAAAGGTATGAAAAAACATAAAATAGTGCTTCTACTGTTTTTAAGTGTTTGGTTATTAACGTCGTGCGATGGAAACAAGATTTACGAAAGCAACGTGGAGATTCCCAAAGGAAGCTGGGACATAGAACACGTAGCACAATTCAAATTTGCCATAGAAGACACCAAAATACCGTACAACCTTAAAGTAAATGTAAGGAATACTGAATTTTACATGTCGCAAAATTTATGGGTTTTCATCAAAACCACTTCGCCTAGCAGCAAAGTGCAATACGATACGCTCAATTGTCTATTAGCCAACGATAAAGGCGAATGGCTTGGCGAAGGCATGGGCGATATTTGGGATTTGTCGGTTCCTTACAAGCAAAGCATCGGTTTTCCCGAAAAAGGGCAATATACTGTTGAAATAAAGCACGGTATGCGAATGCAAAAAGTACCTATGATTATGGAAATAGGTTTGCGAGTTGAAAAAGCAGAAATAGAAGAAAAGGACTAAAAATTAAGTTATTCAAATAAAAACAAACACGTTGGCGTAAGGCAATAATCAAAATTTTGCAAAATTTATGATATTTGCCAAAATTGTAATAATATTGCAGCAGTTTATGAACCCAAACGAAATAGGCAAATCGTAATAATAAGAATGATTTATATATCAGTTTATGATAAAATCAATAAAAATAACTAATTTTTTCAGCTTTATAGGTAATGTGGTTTTTCCTCATAAAACAGAAACTATACTTGTTGGAATAAATGGTTCAGGAAAATCTAATTTTTTTAAAGCAATAAAACTTTTGAAGGAAGGCGTTTCTGGCTTAGGTTTCAAGAGATTAATCTACGAAATTTGGGGCGGTTACGATTCTATCTCTAATTTTAACTTGGCAAATAATTCCGATTCAATTAGTATTGAATACGAACTCGATTGTCAGGTATTGAAAAATTATGGATTTCAATTTACCGAAAATGTTTTTTATAAAATTACAATTAAACGCATTCATAATACAGCCAACTATTTTATTGATGAATTAATTTACTTACCACACCCTAATAGAAAACCTTCTATTTACTTAGAATTTTCGAATGGGAAAGGTGTAATACTCGAAGGCAAAACAGATGAAAGTGAATTAAAAACCAAATTAGTAAACTACCATTTAGATAGTCAAGAATCTGCATTGCGCTCAGTATCAGACCCAGATAGGTATTTTGCTTTGAGTACTATTAAAAACTCAATTGATGATTGGATAATCTACGACTATTTTGATACTTCACCACAAAGCAAAATACGCCAACCAATGCTTCCTACTTCAGAGAAACGTTTATTGCCCGATGGAAGCAATTTGCCACAAATTTTAAATACTATAAAAATAAACGATAAAAGTAGCTTTAATAAAATAAAGGAACTTTTAAACCACATAAATCCTCAATATTCGGGTTTTGATTTCAACAATGTTGGAGTTAATATCGAACTAATGCTGGAAGAATCGCACTTAAATAAATCGGTTCACGTTACGCATATTTCAGATGGGACTTTAAGGTTTTTATGTTTATTAGCCATTTGCTACAACTCAAAACGTGGAAATTTAATTTGCATTGATGAGCCTGAGCTTGGCTTGCACCCAGATATGATTAGCACAATTACCGACGCAATAAAGTACGCTTCGCAGTCAAGTCAAATAGTCATAGCAACTCATTCAGAGCACATTCTAAATGCTTTTGATATAGAAAATGTTAGAGTTTTTGAAAAAAATGATTCAAACAATACGGTTGTTAATTCTTTTACTTCCCTACAATTTGAAGGCTGGTATGATAATTTTGTTGTTGGGAAAATGTGGAGACAAAATGATTTAGGAGGCAACAGATGGTAAAAAAAGTATTATTTATTGAAGGAACCACCGATGATACAAACGGTGATTTGAGAAAAGGATTCAGAATTCTTCTCGAAAAAAAATTCAAAAATAGTAACATGCCCGAAATTAAACTTGGAAATGATAAAGAATCGACAATTCGTAAATTTAAAAATTCCAATCATGAAATATCTCTCGCAATGATAGATTTAGATGGAAAAGATAATTTAGAAAAGAACGAAATACTAAAACTCAAAAATGAAAATTTAAGTGAATTAGGTGTTTTTGATAAAAAAGAATATGTTTTTTTTATGGTACAAGAAATGGAGGCTTGGTTTTTATCTCAACCTGACGTTTTGGAGGAATATTACAATGATAAAAAAATAAAAGTAAAAATTCCAAAAAAGAACAGTGAATTAATACCAAACCCAAGTGATTTTTTACAAAAAATAACAAAAGAAACAAAAAAAGGCAAATACCATAAAGTAAAAGATGCAGTAGGTTTGCTTTGCAAACTAGATATCGAAAAGCTAATAATTGATTTTGAAGATATTAAAAAACTTATTGACAAATTGAAATAACGCTAAACATAGCATATAGCAATCAGTCGGGCGAACTGCAAACAAGGTGTTTTTATACTCAAATTGTTTAAAACCAATAGAATCCGTGGTCTGCTCGCTGTATATACGCTTGTGGAACGTAAAAACAAAACGTTAAACTTTAACTAACAATGGGCAAGAATAAATTACAGCATTTTGCTGAAATGAAAGAGTTTAAGCATACTTTTGAAGGCTTTTCGATAAACTTACTTAACGACGATTTTCATTTGAAAGGCAAATGGAACGCCGATTTTTTTAAAAACAACAATCCTATTGTGTTAGAATTGGGCTGTGGAAAAGGCGAATACACAGTGGGTTTGGCTGAAAAATATCCCAACAAAAATTTTATTGGTGTAGATATAAAAGGAGCACGCATTTGGTTTGGTGCAAAAAAAGCCCTCGAAGCCAACTTAAACAATGTCGCTTTTTATCGTGGAGTCATCGAATTTATTAACAAAGTGTTTGCTAAAAGCGAAATTTCCGAAATTTGGATTACTTTTCCCGACCCACAACGCAAAAAAATGCGAAAACGACTTACTTCTGCTCGTTTTTTAGAATTGTACAAAGAAATTTGCATTCCTAATGCTCAAATTCATTTAAAAACAGATAGCAAACTATTATATTATTTCACTAACGAACTAATAAAATACAATAATTTGGAACTCGAAGCCAGCACCAACGATTTGTATAGCCAACAGTTAGAAAGTGAAGAACTCTCAATACGAACATTTTACGAGAAAATGTTCCTGCGAATGAACGACACAATAACTTACACGCGCTTCAAACTAAACGACAAGCCAATAGAAAACCCAGATACACGCGAAGGCGAAAAACAATTTGATAAATAAAAAAAATACAATCCATTGAGCCCAAACTTTAAAGTTGTTCTTTTTAAAAAAATGGTACGAAATTAGTATATGAACAAATGGATAGTGTAAATAAGCTCTGGTGCTTATCAATACCAAAAAATAAAACTTATACGATACAAGAAATGAAGAAAATTAAAATATTATGGGCTGATGATGAGATAGATATGCTAAAAATACACATTCTCTTTCTCAAAGAAAAAGGGTATGAAGTAATTACAGCAACCAGCGGCTACGATGCCATTGAAATTGCCAAAGAAGAGGCTTTGGATATTGTTTTTCTTGACGAAAACATGCCCGGCATTTCAGGCATTGAAACCTTACAAGAACTAAAAAAAATAATTCCGGCTATTCCTGTGGTAATGATTACCAAAAGCGAAGAAGAACAAATAATGGAAGATGCCATTGGTGCACAAATAGCTGATTATTTAATTAAACCAGTAAACCCAAACCAGATTTTGCTCTCACTAAAAAAGAATTTAGAGAAAAAAAATCTAGTATCTAAAACAACCACTTCGGCTTACCAAACTGAATTTAGAAAATTAGGAATAGAAATAAGTAACTGCGTAAACTTTGAGGATTTTGTAAAATTATACAAAAGTTTAGTATTTTGGGAGTTAGAACTCGACAAGCTATCCGATGCGGGCATGTACGAAGTCTTTCAACTGCAAAAAAACGAAGCAAATAGTGCGTTTTCTAAATTCATCAAAAAAAATTACTTATCGTGGTTTGATGATAAAAACGCCAAAAAGCCGTTGCTGTCGCCCAATTTGTTTCGGCAAAAAGTATTTCCGCTTTTAAATGAAGGCAAAAAGGTTTTTGTAATTCTCATCGACAACTTTAGATACGACCAATGGAAAATAGTAGAACCTATTATAAATGAGTATTTTAAAACCGACGACGAAACTCTTTATTCCAGCATTTTGCCCACCACAACGCAGTATGCTCGCAATTCGATTTTTGCCGGATTGATGCCTTCTGCCATTGCCAAAATCTACCCCGATATTTGGAGCAGCGACGAAGAAGAAGGCGGAAAAAACCTATACGAGCCTGAATTGCTTGAATCGCAAATGAATAGAAATGGGATTCAATCTAAATTCAATTATGAGAAAATAATAAACATGCGCGACGGGAAAAAAGTACTTGATAAATTTTCTAACCTTCTCGGGTTTCAGCTCAATATATTGGTTTACAACTTTATAGATATGCTTTCCCACGCACGTACCGAGATGGATATGATTAAGGAACTTGCTAACGACGAGGCTGCTTATCGCTCATTAACAATTAGTTGGTTTCAACATTCCGATTTATTAAAACTACTCAAAGAGTTACATACTTTAGACGTAAAAGTGGTACTAACCACCGACCATGGTTCGATAAAAGTGAACGAAGCAGTAAAAGTAATCGGCGATAAAAAAACAAGCTCAAACTTACGCTACAAGCTAGGTAGAAATCTGAATTACAACGAAAAACAAGTTTTTTCGATAGCAAAACCCGAACTTGCCTATTTGCCAAGTTCAAACATTAGCTCTAAATATATTTTTGCGCTCAATTCCGATTTTTTTGTTTATCCCAACAATTACAATCATTTTGCCAATTATTATAAAAATACATTTCAGCACGGCGGCATTTCGCTCGAAGAAATGGTTATTCCAGTTATTACGCTTTCGCCCAAATAGTTGGAACTATTTTTAACAACCCGTTTATACTCAATTTAAGAAAATAAACCATCAGGAAATGAATATTAAATTAGCAAATAAAACATCAACCTTACTAAAAATATATCTTTTAGTATCAATTTTAAATGTATCGTTTGTAGCTCAAGCGCAAACAATTTTACAACCAAACTTTGGACAAAAAACACACGAAACTCTTGATATAGAATCTATTGAAACAACAAATCAATACACTATTATCAATCTTTCGATAGTAAATAAAATAAATGGTGGTACTTTTTGCGCCGACAAAAATATATACATCAAGAATTCGAGCGGATACGAAATGTACCAAATTATAAAAAGCGAAGGGATTCCACAATGTCCTAAAGCGCATCAATTCAAGAGTATAGATGAAAAACTTTCGTTTAAATTGTATTTTCCAAAAATTTCGGAAAAAATAATGTATCTCGATTTAATCGAAAACTGCGACAATGCTTGTTTTAGTATGAAAGGAATTATTTTGTCGAACAGCTTAAACGACAACATAAACGAAGCGTACCGTTTGTACGCAGTAAACGAAAAAAAACGTGCTGCCGAAAGTTTAGAAAATTTAATTTACCAAACCAAAGATTATCCTTATGCTTTCTTGTATTTTGCTGCCATTAAAATATGGCAAGAATTAGGCGAAAGTAACAAATTTACAGAGCTTAGAGACAATTTATTTAGGTCAAACAAAATAGATAAAAATTTATTGCATTAAGCACAATTTAGCTTCTAACAAGATAATATTTTAGAAGCTAAATTACAATACTCTATTTGTACCAAGTAGAATACATTAAATAGCTTTCGGCTATTCTATTAATCTCACCTTCAAGCAATTCGGGGCTAATTTCTTTAATTTTTTTCGCTGGTGCGCCTGCATAAACGCTGCCCGATTCCACGTGTGTGCCTTTGGTAACTACCGCGCCTGCTGCAATAATTGAGTTGCTTTCAATTACTACATCGTCCAAAACCACAGCTCCCATGCCTATCAGTACATTGTCTTTTATGGTGCAACCATGTACCACTGCATTGTGAGCAATAGACACGTTGTTGCCTATGTTAGTTGGTGATTTCTTGTAAGTTGCGTGAATTGTGGCATTGTCTTGCACATTAACTCTGTTTCCCATTCTAATGTAATGCACATCGCCTCTAAGCACCGCGCCGTACCAAATGCTGCAATCGTTTCCCATTTCTACATCGCCAATAATTGCTGCCGTTTCGGCAAAAAAGCAATTCTCTCCATACATTGGAGTTTTTCCGTTCAACTTTCTAATTAATGCCATTTGTTTTTTATATTTATCGTTCGATTTATTTCAACGTAAGCAAAGGTGCTTTAATCCAACTTCACAATAGAATAAGCCGCTTGATGCGCTTTTTTTATTTGTTTATTTTTGTTGAAAATCAACGTTTCACGCTTGTCGTCGTCATGTATAATAAAAAGCGTTTTACTATCTACAATAGCAAGTCCTTCAGCCTTATGCGAGAATTTTATAGTTTCGCCTTGTTTTGTTTTAAGCAAATTGAGTGGTTTCTTTTTGTGAAAATCCTCTAACGAAATATACCACAAATAAGCACCTACACCATTGTCCGAATCATCTAATTCAAAAGTAGTTAGCGCATACAAACGTTCATTTTCAACATCGTATTCTAAACTCGAAAGAGCGCAAGGCTCGCTAATATTTGCAGATTTAACATCCATTTTATAAACCAGTTCAAAATCATTTTTTAAAATCATTTCTCCTTCTTCAAAGAAATAACTTACCGAAATAATTTCCACAATATATTCAAAATCAGTGTATGAAGCACCTTTTTCTCTTACTCCAAACAATAACTTATTGTTGGGAATTGCGCAAATTCCTTCTATTTTGAAATAAGGAGTTCCTTCCGGAAATTTAACACTGCTAAGTGTTTTTTGAAAATAAGGACGCAAACGCACAGAGCTTACAACTCCTTTGTTATCTACTTTAGCCAATACTTGAACATTTTGCGGCTTATTTTTATCCCAATACAATACACAATTGTATCTGTCCCAAGAGTTTGTATCCTTTTTTATTCTATCAAATCCGGTAGAAAGCAAAATAGTTTTGTTGTCGGGCAAAATAGAAAAATCTTCGTATTTAATAGCCGTTTCAAGTTCGTAGTTACGATAATGCTTTATTGTATTCAAATCCAATTCGTTATCAAATTGATACGAAAATACCGAAGAAGTCCCTGGAATTGGTTTGTCGCTAGCAAAAAATAACTTTCCATCTACAAATAAAGCAGCAGAAGCTTCGCAAGAAGTTTTAGACGAGTCGGCATCGAGCGTATTTTCAGCAAAGCAATCCAAACAATCTTCGCTAACAATTTGAGCTGTTGGTTGTTTATCAAATTGGCACGAATAATTAAATAGAACTAAAAAAATAAATATTCCGTATTTTTTTTGTTTCATAGTGCAAAAAGTATTTAATAGAATTTAAAATTCCGAAAAAAAATAAATTAATGTTTAGCACAATAGCAAAAGTATTTTCTTTTAAAGCTACTAAAACAAATTAAGGTCTGTTTTTTTTAATTGCAAAATACTAAAAATGAATATTTTAAGAGCAAAAAAAGCAATAATATTATTTTTGGTTTGAAAGATGTGCTAAATGAAATTAAATAATTGGCAAATATATTAAAAAAAATAAAATTTAGTTGTATTTAGCAATAGAATATAAAATTTAAAGCAAAAAAAAACAGTATATTTTTTTTAGAATATACTGTTTTCATATTTTAAGTAATAAGTTTTTCACCAGATTTGTCGAAAAAGCTATACTCTAATAAACCGTAAGCGTAATCGCTTTTTAGTTTTAGTTTTCTATTGACGTTAAATTTCCACTTATAATACATCGAATAGATGCCTTTTTTTATAAAAGCTTCAACGTAAGGGTGAACTTTCAAAGTCAACTCAGCTTTTTCATGTTTTTCAGACAAATATCTAAGCTTTGTACTAATTTCATCTGTTAGTAATACACTAGGCATAACTTCGCCGGTTCCGGCGCAAGTAGGGCAAGTTTCTATTGTTTTGATGTTCATCTCGGGACGCACTCTTTGTCTCGTTATTTGCATCAATCCAAATTTACTCAAAGGCAATATGTTGTGTCTGGCTCTATCGTTTGCCATAAATTCTTTCATTTTGACATAAACCGTTTTTCGGTTTTCAAAATCGTGCATATCGATAAAATCAATCACAATAATTCCGCCCATATCTCTAAGCCTCAATTGTCGGGCAATTTCTTCAGCAGCAAGCAGATTTACTTCAAGAGCATTCGCTTCTTGGTTATTTCCTTTGCGAGAGCGGTTTCCGCTATTTACATCTATAACATGAAGCGCTTCCGTGTGTTCTATAATTAAATAAGCTCCACTTTTAATTGTAACTGTTTTGCCAAAAAGACTTTTTATCTGTTTTTCAATACCGAATTGTTCAAAAATAGGTAATTTGCTATTAAAAAGCTTTACTATTTTTAACCTTTCGGGCGAATAAGTCGATACAATATTCTGAATTTCTTTGTAAAGAGGTAAATCGTTGATATAGATATTGTTAAAACTAGAATTTAGAATATCTCTTAATATGGCAGAGGTTCTATTTAGTTCGCCAATAATTAATGCGGGAGGCTCAATATTAACAATATCTTTTAATGAATTTTCCCATTTATTTATCAAATCATTTAATTCATTGTGTAAAGTTTCTGCTGTTTTTCCTTCTGCCACAGTACGAACTATTATTCCGTAATTGTTGGGCTTAATACTTAAAAGAAGCCTTTTTAAACGCTTTTTTTCTTCCGATGATTTAATTTTTTGAGAAACAGAAACTTTATCTGAAAAAGGAATTAAAACAATGTATCGCCCTGGTATTGAAACTTCAGAAGTTATACGAGGTCCTTTTGTCGAAATAGGTTCTTTAGCAACTTGTACAAGAACGTTTTGCCCGGTGGTTAGAACTTCTGTTATTTTCCCGTTTTTGTTAATATCGGGCAAACATTTGAAATCGTGAACCGGAGGTAATTTTGTGTTGGGTTTGTATGCTAACTGCATATAATGGCTCAACGAAAGGAACTGTGGACCTAAATCCAAGTAATGCAAAAACGCATCTCTTTCGTAGCCAATGTCAACAAAGGCGGCATTTAAGCCTGCCATTATTTTTTTTACTTTGCCTAAATATATATCACCAACAGTGAATTGTTTGTTGCTCTTTTCTTTACTTAATTCTACAAGTACTTTGTCTTCAAGTAAAGCAATTGATATTTCTGAATTCTTTACATCAATTACGAGTTCGTTATTCACTGATTTTTTTTGGTTGTTATATGATTATTTTCTACTTTATAAAAAAGTAAAACTACACTAAAAACGAAATTTAGTTTCCTTCGATGATTCGTTTTTTTTTAAGAAGTGGAGCAATTTAAGCTTTTACAACTTGGCTAGCATTTACTAAAAACAACTACCAAACAACTAAACAAAATTTGCTTTTGCCATTTTAGCTATCGTTATCTATAAACTTTAAAAAACGTAGAGATGTGCTCTCTACGTTTTTATTCCTGTAAAAGCATTGGGCTTAAAAAACAGCAAGAAAACTATTTTTTCTTATGTCTGTTTTTTCTTAAACGTTTCTTACGTTTATGCGTAGCCATTTTATGTCTTTTCCTTTTTTTTCCGCTTGGCATAATTAATTAATTTCGATTGTTTTAACTAGTCTTATTCCTTATTCAGAAACGTTACTTTTTACTTGAATAACAAAAGTTTTGGCTGGTTTAAAAGCCGGAATAAAATGCTCAGGAATAATTATAGTCGTATTTTTAGAAATGTTTCTAGCTGTTTTTTCAGCTCTTTTCTTAACTATAAAGCTTCCAAATCCGCGTAAATACACGTTATTTCCTTTTTGTAATGATTCTTTAACTGAATCCATTAACGCTTCAACTGTTCTTTGAACAGTTATTTTTTCAATCCCTGTTGTTTTTGAGATTTCGTTTACAATATCTGCTTTGGTCATTTTTTATAAAATATTTAATTTTCAATAAATTACGTTTTCAAACGGTTGGCAAATATAAGACTTAAAATTAATTTACGAAATATAAACTAATTATTTTTCTTTTTTTATTTGCCTTTTTAAAATTTTATAGCAAATATTTTCAATTTAACTTTTTGAAATTTAGAGTTTTAACTATGATAAAATAGTTTTCAAAAAAATTAAAAAAAAATATTTTTTATTCATTTTTGATTCAAAAAATTGATTTTCTTCTCAAAAAAATACACTATTTATGAGTTTTTTTTCCACTACTTTTCATTTTACACTTCAAAAAAATGATTTTTGAAGTGTATTTTTCAAGTAGTTAATTTTCTTTTTTAAGAAGCAGGATTTAATAAGTTTGTTTAAGCTAAATTAACGTATTTAGCTGCAACCCAACCTTTTACTTGCGTTTCTATTTGCATCCACCCTTCATCTTGCTTTATTATGTTTACTTTCTGACCGCGAGTGAGGGGATTTGCTATTTTTTCGCCATTTGGCTCTGCTCTAATGTTCAACACATCGGCATCTACAAAGCCATCGTAGTTTTCGTCGGTATTGTCTTGGCTTATGTATTCTTTTGCTACCCAACCTGTTATATCTTGAAGCACTTCATACCATTCGCCCGATTTTTTCAAAATAAGCACTTTTTCGTCTTTTTCAACAGCTTCGGCTACTTTATCGTAATCAGCCCCTGGACCTGAGCGGAAATTGATTTTTCCGGTGGCAACTCCTACCGTTCCTAAAGCCACTTTTTCTACTACTGGCGGTGCAACACTTGCAGCTATTGCAGCAGTTCCCGGAATCCAAACGCCCATTTGCTTGCGCAATTCGTCGAGCGGAAAAGCTGGACCTGGATCGGTTTTTCTACCCGGAGCTATCTCTTCGTGCCCCAAAATGTATTTTACACTCGGATATTCTTTTATAATAGCAGCACAAACATCAAAAACCGCTTTTATTTGAACATCGGTATAAGAATGCCAATATTGCGATTTTGTTACAGGATTGCGATGTTTTCCAAAAAATGCAAATTCAGCCGCAATCTCCTTGTTGTAGGCATTAAAATACTTGTCCTCTACTTTTTTCAAATAACCATCGTTGGCTATTTCTATTCCGATAGAATGTTTGTTGAAAGTAGTGCGTTTTTTGTCGGGGAAAGTATATTCGCTTACTCCGGCATGCCATGTAATTACATTCAAATCAGCTAATTGAACTACTTTTCCTTCTCTACTTACCACCATGTGCGCCGAAGCTTGAACTTTGGGGTTTTTTAAAGTTTTTACTGCAACATCGGCGTTATTGCCTGCGGTGTAGTGTACTATTATTGTATCAAGGTCGCCTTTGGCATGTTGCCCCGAAACCTTGGTTGTTGGGTCAAAACTTACGTTGTCGCCCACTAATTTGTGATTTTTAACCTCCATAATTTTTTACTGTATAAAAATTTATTAAAATTATTATTTGTTCTTTGTTCTAAACGAAAAAAATAGTAACCATTTCTTTTTTTAATTAAACACTTATACTGTTTAAGGTAATAATTTGCGTTTTTATTCAGAATTTAATCATTATAAATTAACTTAAACCGCCTAGCATCACATTAATTGAGCAACGAATTAAGTATAAATGGTAATTTTTAAAGAATCATGCAAAATGAAATGCACTTTCAAAAATAAACTACAGCATTCAAATTTTCTAATTCTTTTTAAATTTATGCTTCAAAAATAAATATAATAATAACAAATTTATATTTAAAATCCGTCAAAACCATAAGTTGTTTATTGTTAGATAAATATAAAATATTTTTTATGTAAAAGCAAGTATAAATTAATATTTTTTTTGTAAACTTAAATAAAAAAGAACGTAAAAAAGTTAGATACTTTGTTTATTTAAAGTTTACTAAAATAGGTAAATAAAAAACGTTTTCAAAATATTTTCAATAATTTTTATTTTTATTTTTGATAATTGCTAATAAAATACCAAATTGAAAATGAATTTTAGTCCAGTTTTATTTTTATATTTGTTCTATTTCATTTGTCTTTTGAAAAAAAATAAAGTATTTAATTATAATCAGATTTAGCAAAATTTTTATAAAATTATTGTTGGGCTTAGGCTGCTATTTTAATTGAATTTTTAAGAAAAGAGAAATTGCACAATGTCGCATAATTTTCAAAAAAATTGCAACTATAAATCGCTAGATTAATGTAATTTGCAAACAAAAAAGAGTAGCAAAAGAGCGTTAAAATTTTGCTGTTCCTATTTTTTTATAGTATTTTAAAAAAAATAAATTATATTTGCAGAATAATTTTTCATTGGAATCAATATGGTTTTAATCAGCTAGCATTGAGAAAGATAAATAAAATATCTGCGTTGGTTAACAAAGATAAAAAAGAACAAAAACAAGTAAAAAAAATTTTTATGGTAGTGTAAATGAAAAATACATATTTTAATTTGATAGAACAGAGTTATTACTTTCCTCAGGAAGGTTTTGACTTAAGAGACAAATACTTAACCTTTCATGGTGTGTCGCTGAAGTATTTAATCGAAAAGCATGGAACGCCTTTTAGGTTTATTTATCTTCCCAAAATAAGCGACCAAATAAAAAAAGCTCGTAATTTATTTAATCGCGCTATCAAAAATAATAATTACAACGGACAGTATCATTTTTGTTATTGTACCAAATGCAATCACTTCTATCATGTTATTTCAGAGGCATTAAAGCAAGAAGTAAACCTCGAAACCTCATCGGCTTTCGACATTGATTTGATTTTACACCTTTACAAAGAAAAAAAAATAGACAAAGAGCGCATTATCGTTCACAATGGTTATAAAACCGACGAATATTTAGAAAAAATACTATTTCTTCAAGAAAAAGGCTTTGTTAATTCCATTATCATTTTCGATACGGTAAACGAAATAACACGCCTTCAGAAATTGAATCCAAAGCACAAAGTTAAAATTGGCTTGCGCATGGCGGTAAACGAAGAAGCTCAATCGGCTTATTACACTTCCCGTCTTGGAATTAGACATACGCAAATGCTCGAATTTTTCAACAAAAACATTAAAGACAATCCCGGATTTGAACTTAAAATGTTACATTTTTTTGTCGATTCGGGCATAAAAGATACACTTTATTATTGGGGTGAATTTCAAAAAGCTTTAAAACTTTACATCGACCTTAAAAAAGAATGTGAATCGCTCGACTCGTTCAATTTGGGAGGCGGTTTTCCTATTCGCAACCATTTGGGTTTTGAATACAACTACGAATACATGATTAACGAAATCATTTCGAGCATCAAAGACGCTTGCATCAAAGACAATGTGAAAGAACCCGATATTTTTACCGAGTTCGGAAAATATACTGTTGGCGAGGCTGGTGCTATCATTTTCAAGGTGTTGGAACAAAAGCAACAAAACGACACCGAAACATGGTATATCATTAACAATAGCTTAATGAACACAATTCCAGATGCTTGGAGCATTCACGAAAAATTCATTCTTCTGCCCATCAACAAGTGGGAAAATGAATATCAGCGTGTAAACATTGGCGGCATAAGTTGCGACCACTCAGACTATTACAACTCCGAAGATTTGAACCAAGAAGTACTTCTTCCAAAATATTCCGACGACGATGAAGAGCCCTTGTATTTGGGATTTTTCCACACAGGAGCTTATCAAGATGCAATTAGCGGCTACGGCGGCATCAAGCATTGCCTGATTCCTTCGCCAAAGCACGTAATCATTGACCGCGACGAAAAAGGAAACATTGTGGATTATATTTACCGAGAAGAACAATCGGCGCAACAAATGTTCCGTATTTTGGGTTACGACAAGCTGTAAGTGGCTGATTAATAATCAATCGAATATAAGTTCGGTTGATTATTAAATTGTTTTAAAGAAAAAAATGAGAGTAAAACAAAATTTCAAACAGTACGAAGCTTATAACAAGCAGACGCACAATCATATATACTTCAATCACGAAACGGGAGGCTACATTGTTGTAAACAAAAGGCATGGGCATATTGAGGTGCAACAAAACTTAATAATTGCCAAAATTCTTGCCGATTTGGGCGAAGAGGTTGAGCTTTTGGAAGATATTCCAAACCTAAAAACCCCAGATGCCAAACGAAATAGCGATTTTTGGGAATTTAAAACCATCAGCAAAGCCAAAAATGTAAGTCGTGCAATAGAAACTGCAATTAGAAATGCAAAAAAACAGGCTCACAATATCTTGCTTTTTATAAATCAAAAGCATAGAATAGCCGATGTGCGCTATGGAATTTTTTTAGCCTTAGAAAATAAAAAACTAGGAAATATAAAAAAAATTGATGTTATGTTTGCCAATAAAACAATAATTAACTTAAAAAGAAATGAGCTAACTGATTATAAGTTAGCTCAAAAGTTTAAAGGAAGTTAGATAACAAGTACCCAGAGCTTCCTTTATGTTGCTGCCATCCGCAGACGACGAAATCATATTAAATGATATAAAAAATATTTTTTATGACTACAAAAGTACGTATCTTTTTTTAGTTTTCAAAATTTAGAATAGATTTTTTTTAGAAAAAAAATAAAAATATAAAATTATGAGAGTTTATGCAGGTGTAGAAGAACAATACAGCCAATACGAAAATGCTGCAATTCTTTTACAATCAATTCCTTACGATGGAACAAGCACTTGGGGAAAAGGTGCCGACAATGGTTTCGATGCTTTTCTTGAAGCCAGCGATAACATGGAAATTTACGACATCGAAACCGATTCGGAAGTATATAAAAAAGGCGTGCATATTTTGCCAGCCATCAACGAAAATGAGTCTTCAACTGCCATGTTTGAAGCGGTGTATGCAAAAACCAAAGAACTTTTGAAAACCGGAAAGTATTTGACCTTTTTTGGTGGCGAACATTCCGTTAGCATTGGTGTAATCAAAGCTTTTTACGAGAAGTACGAAAACTTAACCGTTTTGCACCTCGATGCGCATGCCGATTTGCGGGCAAGTTACATGGGTTCGCCCTACAACCATGCTTGCGCTTTGCACGATGCCAGCCAAAATACCAACTTAATTCAGGTAGGAATCCGCAGCATGGATGCTTGCGAAAAACAATACCTCAATAAAGACAAATGTTTCTTTACGCACGAAATTTACGGAAGCACCGATTGGCACGAAAAGGCAATTAGCTTAATGACTGACAATGTGTATCTTACCATCGACCTCGATGCTTTCGACCCTTCCATAATGCCCGCAACAGGCACGCCCGAGCCGGGTGGTTTGGATTGGAACTCAACGCTTCGTTTCCTTCGCAAAGTGTTTGAGCAAAAGAACGTTATCGGTTTCGACATTGTGGAGCTAGCTCCCATGAAAGACAACAAAGCTCCTACTTTTTTAGTAGCCAAACTGTATTATAAGCTACTTTCTTATAAGTTTTGTTTGTAGAAAAAACATTTTTTTTGCTTATTTATTTCTTAAAAATAGAAAACTATGACGGATTTGACAAAAGAACAAGAGCTTCAAAAAATAGCAGAATTACCCGAAACCGAAGAAAAATACAATCTTCTGAAAGCGTATATCAACGAATATGAGGATTTTACAGCATATATTTTTTTAGGATATACTTGTGTAAATATAGAAAAATATGACGAAGCTCGCTTGTATTATGAATTATTTATTGAAAAAAATCCAACTAATAAAGAATTACTTGCTATAGCTTATAATAATTTAGCTAATCTTTTGCAAAATGTTTATACTGAATATAAATTAGCTCAGCAATATTATGAAAAAGCTATCGAACTAAATCCTGAATTTGCTGATGCTTATAATAATTTAGCAGGTTTATATCAATTAAACTCTATAAAAAAATTTGATTTAGCAAAGATTAATCTCGAAAAAGCAATTAAAATAAACAACAATTATCGTTATTACAGTAATTTAGCTTTTTTATTATCAAATGATTATTTCAAAGAATTTGCTTTAGCTCGAAAATATTTTGAAAAATCGATTAGGTTAAATTCTAATTATTCAGAGGCATATTTTAATTTTGCTCTTCTTTTAGAAAATGATTATTTTAAAGAATATGATTTAGCAAAAAAGTATTATGAGAAAGCTATTGAATTGAATCCAGACTATTTAAGTGCTAATAATAATTTAGCCAACCTGTTACAGAAAGATTATTTTAAAGAATATGAATCATCTAAAAAAATTTATGAAAAATCATTAGAAATACACCCTAACGATGTTATAACTTGTTATAATTATGCTAATTTATTAAAAATAGAATATTTCAAAAAATATGATTCCGCTCGAAAATATTTTGAGAAAGCTATTGAGCTAAATCCTGAATTTACAGATGCTTATAATAATTTAGCAAATCTTTTAGCTAATGATAATTTTAAAGAGTACGATTTAGCTCGAAAATACTATGAAAAAGCAATTGATTTAAATCCTGATTATGCAGATGCTTATCTTAATTTAGCAATTATTTTGCAAAATGATTATTTCAAAGAATACGATTTAGCACGAAAATATTATGAAAAGGCAATTGAATTAAATCCTGACTATGCAGATGCTTATAATAATTTATCAAATCTTTTGAAAAATTATTTTAAAGAATATGATTTGGCAAAATTCTTTTTTAAAGTATATGAAAAAGCTCTTGATTTTCAAAATCTTCATTTAAAATATTTAATTTTATACAATAACCAATTTTCATTATCCGAAATTTTCAAACTAAATAATGAAGAATTTACAATTCGTTTGTTTGAAAATATTTTAACTATCCAAAATGAAGATGTTATTGGTTTTGTGAAAAAAAGTGTAGAAACGAACAACAACGGTTTTATAATCAATTTATTCGGAAAACATGAAAGTCAATTAAAAACATTGAATTTTCTAAGAACTCAAATTGAAACCAGTATCAAAACCAACGAATTCAATTTTGTTTCATTAGAGCAAAATAAAGAAAATCAAAAAAACTGCACCCGTTTTTTTTATTACGAAAATAACTTTATTGATTTTGAAAAATTAATAGAAACCAAATTTTTAGCAAAAAATATTTTTGCAACACCTACCGGAACAGAAATTCCGGTAGAAAATTTGCTCAAATACATAGGTGCCGAAAACGAAAAGCCCGATGTAGAATGGAAAGGTAGCCAATTTATTACGCAAATTGAGATTGAGAATTTTAAAATCTTCTCCAAAATAAAAGCAAATTTTGCTCCCGACATCAATATTTTGGTTGGAAGGAACGGATTGGGTAAAACTTCTTTTTTACAGGCACTTACACTTGGGCTTTTGCCTTCAAATAATGAAGACAAATCCAATGAATTTGATAAATACATACACCTTAATTCGAGCAAATCGGATATTGTTTTGAAATGGGAAAACGAAAAGAAAACCGTGTATGTTTTTAAAAATGAACTGAGAAATGCAAATTATGTAGCCTTGCCGCAAAAATTGCTGCTCGCTTACGGTGTAAACTTAAATACCGAAGAAAAACTTTCGCATTCCGAAATTATTGACCAATTAATTAAAGGAAATGGCTTGCCTTATTCTACAAAGTCAATATTTAAAGACTATTCGAAGGATTTTTACGACCCGATTATTTTATTAGAACGTTTGTTTTTAGAAAAAAGAGGAAAACGAAATAAGTTGATTGATAGTATTATTCGTGTTGTTTTCGATACCTTGAATAGTTATTTGCAACTTTTTTCGCAACCCGAAAATATTCGATTAGAAAGCGATTATGCCGATTTTTATTATGTCGATTTCAATAATAATAAACTAAAAACCAACAATTTAAGCGAAGGATACAAAGATTTTATTTTGCAAATTACCGATATAGTTGTTAAAATAATTGCCTCGCGAAATGCTTCTTTTGAGCAGGAGGAAATGGAAATTTCGGCTAAACTTTTGAAACAAGTCAAAGGGCTTATTGTGATTGACGAATTTGACAGGCATCTTCACCCCGAATTGCAAAGAAGGTTTCTGACTCAGTTGAAAGATGATTTTCAAAATATTCAGTTCATTTTAAGCACTCACAATATTTTTTCGGTTCAGTCAGCCGAAGGAAATACCGCTTTAATTATTCATGCAAGCCAAGGCAAATTGGAAATTACAACCCAAGAAATAAAAAAAGGGCTAAGCATCGAAAGTATTTATAATTTATTTTTTGAAGGAAATAGTAGTTTTTTTGGCTACGAAACTGAACTTTTATTAAAAACATTCAAAAATTACATAGATAAACAACGCAAAGAAGAATTAACAACCAAAGAAGAAAAGGAGTTTAAAAATACAACTAAAAAGCTATTGGAATACAGCCAAGAAATACAAGCGACGGTAACAAGAGAAATACGGCAATTTGAACGACTAACCGGAAAAACTGTCAAATTATGAATAAAATAGATAGAAATAAGGTTGAAAAACCCGAATGTCTCAAACAAAAATCAGTAGCTTGGACAAAAGAATATATTGAAAAACGAAAATCGAAACCAAATTATTGGAATTGGCACGAGTACAACAAGGAAAAGGTAGCGATTATTTTGACCGAAAAATTATCATTACTTACAAAATATCACTGTTCATATTGTGGCTTTTATCCTTTGAAAGAAAACCTTGGCAGTAGAAGTATCGACCATTTCAAGCCCAAATCGAAATTTCCCGATTTGGCTTTTGATTGGGAAAATTTATTTATATCTTGTTCCGATTGCCAAAAAAATAAGGCAAGTGCTTTTCCCGATTGCGGAGCTATAAAACCCGACGAGCCAGATTATAATTTCGATTATTGGTTTGAAATAGATTGGAGCATTCAAAAAAACTACATTATTCCCAACAAAGACAGAACCCGCACAGAACAAGAGATTGCTCAAAATACAATCGATTGGTTGGGCTTGAATAAAGGCGAAAGACCACAAGCCCGATTTGAAGAACTCGAAAAATACAAAAGTAATTCGATAAAAGACCTTTGGCAATGGTCGTATCCGTATTTTTTAGAACGGGGAGAAAATTAACAAAACATATTTATCTCAAAAATAAAAAAAACATAAAAAAAAATGACAAACAAAGGACCAATCAGTCAGTTTATACTTGAACATTACAAGCATTTCAATGCGGCAAGCCTTGTAGATGCTGCCCAAGCTTACGAAAAACAACTCGAAATGGGCAACAAAATGATGGTTACGCTCGCCGGAGCTATGAGCACCGCCGAACTTGGCAAATCGTTTGCCGAAATGATTCGCCACGACAAAGTGCAAATCATCTCGTGCACAGGCGCAAACCTCGAAGAAGATTTGATGAATCTCGTAGCGCACACACATTACAAGCGCGTGCCGCACTACCGCGATTTGTCGCCACAAGAAGAGTGGGATTTGCTCGAAAAAGGCTTGAATCGTGTAACTGACACGTGCATTCCCGAAGAAGAAGCTTTCCGCCGTTTGCAAAAACATATTTTCAAAATCTGGAAAGATGCCGAAGACAAAGGCGAACGTTATTTTCCACACGAATTTATGTTCAAACTACTCAATTCGGGCGTTTTAGAACAATATTACGAGATTGACCCCAAAAATAGTTGGATGTTGGCAGCCGCCAAAAAAAATATGCCAATGGTAGTGCCGGGTTGGGAAGATTCCACCATGGGCAACATCTTTGCATCGTATGTAATCAAAGGCGAGTTGAAGGCTTCGACCATGAAATCGGGCATTGAGTACATGGCTTGGCTTGCCGATTGGTACACCGCCAATTCAAAAGATAATGGAATAGGATTTTTCCAAATTGGCGGCGGAATAGCTGGCGATTTTCCCATTTGCGTAGTGCCCATGTTGTATCAAGATATGGAAAGAACGGATACGCCTTTCTGGAGTTACTTCTGTCAAATATCTGATTCTACGACTAGTTACGGCTCGTATTCGGGTGCTGTGCCCAATGAAAAAATCACTTGGGGCAAGCTCGACATCACAACTCCTAAGTTTATTGTTGAGTCCGACGCTACCATCGTTGCGCCGCTTATGTTTGGATACATTTTGGGCTGGTAGATTGTGTGTTTAGAAGTTTAAGCATTTGAAAATCAATGCAGCATAATTAAATTATCCGCTAAGCATCTCTTCAGGGGTTTAAACCCTTGAAGAGGTTAATTTGAGCAGCATTGATTTTTAATTCGTTATTCAAAAACTTTGGTATGAAAGTTTTACTAGCTCCCGATTCTTTTAAGGAAAATATCAGTGCTTTAGATATTTGTTCTATATTAAGCCTTGCGATTGGTGGCGTTTCAACGGATTTTGAGGTTTTTCAAATGCCTTTGTCTGATGGTGGCGATGGCTTTGTTGCGGTTTTGAAACATTATTTGAATTTTGAAACACAAACAGTAAAGGCGCACGATGCACTTATGCGTCCTATAAATGCTGAGTTTTTGTTCGATGCACAAAACAAAACGGCTTTTATAGAAAGTGCAGAAGCTATTGGTTTGCATTTGCTCAAAACGAAAGAGCAAAACCCAATGCACACAACAAGTTACGGCTTGGGCGAGCTTATAAAAGCCGCACTTGACCTGAATGCGAACAATTTAATCGTTGGCTTAGGCGGAACAGCTACCAATGATGCCGGAATGGGCATGTTGAAGGCGTTGGGTGTTGAGTTTTTTGATGTAAATGGCAACAAACTAGCACCTTTTGGAAACCAATTGCAACAAATACACTCCATTGATAGTTCGCAACTTGATAAACGTATTTTCGCGGTACAAATAACTGCCGCTTGCGATGTAGAAAATCCTTTTTGTGGCAAACAAGGCGCTGCCTTTGTTTTTGCGGCACAAAAAGGGGCTAATGCCCATGAAATTGAATTGCTAGATGCGGGGCTTTTGCATTTTGCTGTTTTGGCAAAGAAGAAATTTTCATTTGATTTTCAAACACTTAAAGGTGGAGGAGCTGCTGGTGGAGTGGCTGCTTCAATGGCTGCTGTTTTAGGAGCTAAATTAAATTCGGGTTTTCAGGTACTTTCGCAGATTATAAATTTAGAACAATGGATTGCCAAATCAGATTTAATTGTTTCGGCAGAAGGAAAAATTGATTCGCAAACCGCTAGTGGCAAAGTTATTGGCAGTTTGTTGGCTACTTGCAACAAACACAACAAAAAACTCATCGTTTTTACTGCAAACATTGGCGACTCTATCGAAAACCTATACGAAAAAGGACTAACTTCGGTATTTTCTATTCAAAATGCACCTATGTCTAAAGCCGAATCTTACACTAATGCTAAAGAATTGCTTCTCAAATCGGCTACAAATGTGTTTCGATTGCTTGCACAAACCAATAATTTGCAATAAGTCTAATATTTTAATTATCAATCAATTAAAAGAATTATTCATTGCCCACTATTTAGAATTAACACTCCCCTTAACCTTAACTTAACAATTTAATAAGAACAACAAAATATAGCTTTGTTTTTATTGTATCTACTTTTGCAAAAATATAAAATAGTAGTTCTTTGTTAAAATATTATTAAAAAAATCAACACAATTACTCATTTTGTGGGGTTTTTTTATTATAAAACCAGAAATTCTTCGTTATGGAATCTTTTTATTTAATTATTTTAATAATACTTATTGTACTTGCAGTATCCGACCTAGTGGTGGGTGTAAGCAACGATGCGGTAAACTTCTTAAATTCGGCTTTGGGCTCAAAAGCAGCACCTTATTGGCTGATTATGGTTATAGCTAGTTTAGGTGTTTTTATTGGAGCAACCTTTTCCAATGGTATGATGGAAGTGGCTCGAAATGGGATTCTCCACCCCAATATGTTTTATTTCAACGAAATAATGATAATCTTTTTAGCGGTAATGCTTGCCGATGTGTTGTTGCTCGATTTGTTCAACACGCTTGGTTTGCCTACTTCTACTACGGTTTCGATAGTTTTTGAACTTTTGGGAGCGGCTGTGGGCATTGCTATCATCAAAGTGATGGGCGATTCGAGCGGCGTGGCTGTAATTTCGGACTATATAAACTCCGAAAAAGCATTGGGAATAGTAAGCAGTATTCTTATTTCGGTTGCTATTGCTTTCACTGGGGGCGTACTGGTACAATTTCTAATACGTTTGCTGTTCACTTTTAATACTGCCAAAACCTATACTTATTTTGGTGCTATTTGGGGAGCTGTGGCGGTGAGCGGAATTTTTTATTTTATTGCAATCAAAGGTGCCAAAGACGCATCATTTATGACAAAAGAAAATTACGAATGGATAAAAACCCATTCTATGCTTATTTTAGGAAGCACTTTTGCTGTTGCCTTTACGCTGTTGCAGTTGTTGGTGTTTTTTTCCAAAATAAATATATTTCGCATCATCATTCTCTTCGGAACGTTTAGTTTGGCTATGGCGTTTGCAGGCAACGACTTGGTGAACTTTATTGGAGTTCCTCTGGCAGGTTTGTCGTCGTGGGAAGCTTATACGGCAGCCGGAGGAGTTGCGCCCGATGCTATGACGATGGAAGCACTTTCCGAAAAAGTTTCCACGCCTACGCTCTACTTGCTTATCGCCGGAATTGTAATGGTTCTAACGCTTTGGTTTTCTAAAAAAGCTAAAACTGTTACCGAAACCGAAATCAACCTCTCGCGACAAGATACTGGTTACGAACGCTTTGGCTCAACTGCCCTTTCGCGTTCTATCGTTCGTGCTTCGATAAACGGAGGCAAATTATTAGAAGCCATACTTCCGGCGGGCGTGTTGGCTTTTATCAACAAACGCTTTACCGAATTTCCGCGCAACGAAAATGAGGCATCGTTTGATATGATACGCGCTTCGGTAAACCTATCGGTTGCCACTATTCTGATAGCCATGGGAACTTCCTTTAAATTACCACTTTCCACAACTTACGTTACGTTTATGGTGGCTATGGGTTCGTCGCTCTCCGACGGTGCTTGGGGGCGCGAAAGTGCGTTTCGTTCATCTTAGCAGTATTTATCCATTGGGGACAAGCTTGGGCACTTGTGCCAGTGCTACTTATGGCAGGTTTCGGGTATGTACAATCCAATATTTTGCACAAAAAACGCGAAGACAACAAACCCAAAGAAGTTATCGAACAACAAGATGTTTATACCGGAATTAAAATAGACGTGCTCGAATCTTTGCAGAAAACACGAGCTTTGTTAAACCAAACGGTATCAAATCTAACAATAGAATCGTTATCGGGCTTAAAATCTAATTTACACACAGCTTATACATTAAACGAGCAAACATCGAACTTAAAAGCAAATATTCCTCTTACAATAAGCAAGTTAAGAGACGATGAATTTGAATCGGGACATTATTACGTACAAATTATTGATTACTTACGCGAAATGGCTAAATGTAGTATTTTTGTAACCAAAGAAAGCTACAATTACGTTAATAACAATCACCCCAAACTTATCGAAAAGCAAATAGAAGAATTGCAACTATTGCAAAAAGATGCAAGCGATTTGGTTCAAAACTTAGCTCATTTGATTGAAACAAAGGATTTAAGTATAGTAAATCGGATTCACGAGTTGCAGAAAAAAGTATTGGATAGCGTAACAATAATTCGCGAAAACCAGTTGAAACGCATAAAGAAAAAAATAGTGGGCACACGCAACAGCATGATGTATTTGGGAATACTTTCTGAATATAAAAACATGATGCTCTACTCGCTAAACTTGATGAAAGCTCACAACGAATTTATGTCGTTTAAAACTAAAAAACGATAAGTTAGAATAATGTTGTTTTGTTAAAATTGAAAATAAATCCGCTACGCCGCTTCGAGCGACTTAGCGGATAAACAAATTCATACTATTTTCTTAACTAAACGACATTGGGCATTATTTTGAAATTTTAATTTTTTTGTGATAAAATAACCATTTAACTATTTAATTATGAAACGATTTGAATACGCTACTGTTGAATGGCTTTGGGACAGTGGAAATTTGAAAATAAACTACGGAAACAGAATTGAAGAAACCGAACAAGGCTCGTACAATGAGTTGTTAAATTTACTCAATCGCAAAGGTCGCGAAGGTTGGGAAGTGGTAAGCTCCTCTGCAAGTGCTAACTGGATTTTCTGGACTTTAAAACGAGAAATTTAAGTTCGATTAAAGGCACTTATTTATTTTGATTTTTACAAAATATAAGTAATGAACCAAAATTAATTGTATATTTAGTTTTGCCAAGTACTTAAAAAAAATTAGGTGTGTTTATTAGTTAATTCCCAAAACAAAGCGTTTTGGGAATTTTTTTTGTTCAAATGATTATTTTTATTCTCATTCAAAAAAAAATATAAGAATATTTAACATTCAAATAATATAAATTCATTTTCGTAAAAGAAATAAATGTATAATTTTGCACTCAAAATGTATATTTATTCATTTATGAGAGCAAAAACGGATAGACTCCTGGTTTTGAAGCAAATAATCGAAACCAATAAAATAACAACGCAAGAAGATTTGCTTACCGAACTTCAAAAACAAGGTTTTGAATTGACGCAAGCTACGCTTTCGCGCAATTTAAAGCTTCTCAAAGCAATAAAAGTGCCCGACGCTCAATTGGGTTATATTTATTCTATTCAAAAAAATACAAACACTTATTCGGCACAAAATCAAATAGATAAAGGTTATCAAACGCTTGGGTTTGTGTCGATGGCAGTTTCGGGAAATAATGTAGTAATTAGAACAAAATCGGGCTATGCCGACAGGCTTTCGGCTATTATCGACGAATTTAATTTTTACGAAATTCTCGGAACGATTGCAGGCAGCGATACTATTTTGGCTATTTTGCGAGAAGGAGTTAGTTATCAAGATTTTAAAAATGCACTTGTGATTAATATTCCCGAACTCAAAGAGTTAATTAAATAAATAAAAAAAGAAAAAAACAAAATTCATAGTTCAATGTCGTTAAGTTTATTAGTGAAATAGCCCTTCAAGGGTTTGAAACCCTTGAAGGGCTTAATTTTAGCGGCATTGATTCACAATTCATAATTTAGAACTTAAAAAATGATAAAGCTTATTTTGGAAGATGGCACTGAATTTCAGGGCACATCGTTTGGATATGAAAAATCGGTAGCAGGCGAAGTGGTATTCAATACAGCCATGACGGGTTATCCCGAAAGCCTTAGCGACCCGTCGTTCAAAGGACAACTTTTGGTTGCAACTTACCCATTGATAGGTAATTACGGCGTTCCTGAAGAAGTTGAAGAACAAAATATGTTGAAATTCTTCGAATCGAACAAAATTCAGATTTCGGCGTTGATTATTTCCGATTATTCCACCGAGTATAGCCACTGGAATGCAAAGAAAAGCCTTTCGGATTGGTTGAAAGAACATAAAATTCCGGCTATTTCGGGTGTAGATACTCGCAAACTGACCAAAATAATACGCGAAAAAGGCGCAATGCTCGGAAAAATAGTAGTAGATGACCAACAAATTGATTTTTATGACCCAAATCAAAACAATTTGGTTGCCGAAGTAAGCACAAAAGAGAAAATTGTGTATGGAAATGGAAAATATCGCATTTTATTGATTGATTGTGGTGTAAAAAACAACATTATTCGTCATTTATTGAAGCGCGACACCACCGTAATTCGTGTTCCGTGGGATTACGATTATTCGGGCGAAGAATACGATGGAATTTTCATATCAAATGGACCTGGAAACCCCGAAATGTGCGATGTTACCATTAAAAACCTTCAAGTTTCGATGCAAGACGAAAAAGCAATGTTTGGCATTTGTTTGGGCAGTCAACTCATGTCATTAGCTTCTGGTGCAAGGACTTACAAACTCAAATACGGGCACAGAGGGCACAACCAGCCGGTTTTGAAAGTGGGAACAGACAAAAGCTACATTACTTCGCAAAATCACGGTTACGCCGTTGATAGTAGCTCAATGTCAAGCGATTGGAAACCTCTTTTTGTAAATCTCAACGACCAAACCAACGAAGGTGTAATTCACACAAGCAAGCCATTTTTTGCAACTCAATTTCACCCCGAAGCCTCAAGCGGTCCTACCGATACCGAATTTTTATTCGATGATTTTATTGATTTAATTAAACTAAATAGTTAAAAATTAGATTGTTAAATTGTTAAATTGTTAAATTGTTTTTCGTTTTTCATTTTTCATTTCATTTTATATTATTTCATTTTTCACAAATAATGGTAAGCACACAAGAAAAAGAAGAGAAAGTAGTTGAATTTGATATAGTTGCAGCTACAAATGAGCATCTGAAATATGTTGGGCAAATTGTTCAACTTATCGAAGATGCCTCAAAAGTAAAAGGAACAGGTATTGCTTTGCGCTCTGCCGAATACATTACTAAGAAAATAGCTGAAGACAAGGCAGTTATTGCCTTGCACAATGGCGAAGCGGCGGGCTTTTGCTACATCGAAACGTGGGAAAACAAGAAATATGTAGCCAATTCGGGCTTGATTGTTTCCGATAAGTTTCGCAAAGCAGGTTTGGCTTCAAAAATAAAAGCCAAAGCGTTTGAACTTTCGCGCCAACGCTACCCAAATTCACGCATTTTTGGTCTTACTACTAGTTTGGCGGTTATGAAAATCAATTCGGCTTTGGGTTACGTGCCAGTTACTTTTTCCGAAATAACCCAAGACGACGAATTTTGGAAAGGCTGCGAAACTTGTAATTATTACGACGTTTTGCAACGCACCGACCGTGAGAAATGCCTTTGTACAGGTATGCTTTTTACCCCAAATCCTTCTAAAATAAAGGAAAAGCGCATCGAGGACAAAACAAAACGCGAACAAATATTTTATCGCTGGGTGAGAATGAAAATAAACAAAGAACTTAAATAATGGTTAATGTTTAAGGCTTAATTGATACGATGACTTTAAGTCATCGTATCAATAATGTCTAGGATATTTAACACATTTTCAAATTATTTACAGATGAAAAAAAAATTAGTTTTGGCATATAGTGGTGGCTTGGATACTTCGTATTGTGTGAAATATTTTACCGATGAGGAGAATCTCGAAGTTCATACCATTTTAGTTAATACGGGCGGCTTTTCGGCAGAGCAATTAAAGGCGGTGGAAGAAAAAGCCTACAAATTGGGCGCAACAACCCACAAAACTATTCTGAAAAACAACACCTATCCGCTTTCGGTAAGCTCTGAGCGAACATTTCAGGCAATAGAAATTGCAAATTATACCAAAGAATTAAATGCCGACTTTGTGGCACACGGAAGCACCGGTGCAGGCAACGACCAAGTGCGTTTCGATTTGATTTTCAATTTATTAATACCAAATGTACAAATCATTACGCCCGTGCGTGATAAAACGCTTTCGCGCCAATCGGAAATTGATTACTTGCAAATGAAAGGCTTTGAGGCTGATTGGACAAAATCGACTTATTCCATCAATCAAGGCTTCCTTGCCCGAACATGCTTATTTGAATCAAGTGAGCCAAAAAGAACCTCAAAAGTTAGAAATTGAGTTCAAAAATGGAGAAATTGAAAGCATAAACGGCGAAAACTATTCAGATAAAATAAAAGCCATTCAAAAACTGAACGAAATAGGTTCAAAATATGCTTTGGGACGTGGAATGCACGTGGGCGATACCATTTTAGGTTCAAAAGGTCGTGTGGGATTTGAAGCTCCCGCCGCTATGCTTACTATCGAAGCCCACCGAACGCTCGAAAAATACGTACTTACCAAGTGGCAAATGCACTGGAAAGAGCAGCTAGCTAATTGGTACGGAATGCTTTTGCACGAAGCTCAATACCTCGACCCCGTAATGCAAAACATCGAGAAATTTTTGGAAGATACTCAAAAAACCGTTTCGGGCAAAGTATTTATTACTTTGTATCCGTATCATTTCGTAGTGGAAGGCATTGAAAGTAAGTACGATATGCTAAGTAGCAAGTTCGGAACTTACGGCGAAGAAAACACACTTTGGAGCGGCGACGATGTAAAAGGTTTTACCAAAATACTTTCTAATCAAATAAAGCTTTTCAACGCAGTTACAAAAGAATAAAAAGCGCATTTGTGTTTTATTTAATTATTTTGTATATTTGTAGAAATAAATTTTAACATAAGAGGAAACAAAGTTCTTTTTTAGATTAAGGCAGCTAGGTTTGAAAAAATTAAAACTTATAGACAATGGATAAAAGAGAAGTATTTGAAATAGCCAAGAATTATTTGGTAGTGTAAAAAAATAGTGACTTTTTGAAAAAGTTAGCTAAAATTGTAAATTTTCCTATTTTTCATGATAAAACAACAATTGAACAATTTAACAATGTAACAATTTGTTATTAGAATTTGGGAAAACTTGCGTAATTTTACTTTTCTTAGAATTTCGGTCGCTATCAAGTTACGCTATCAACAAATTAGAATGTTCCTATTTGTTTGATTTTTAAACTAAAACATAATAAGAAAATGGAAACAAAAGCCACAAATATACAACCCTTTGTTGGGGATAAAATGGAAGCATTGCATAATCTTTGCCGAAAGTATAATGTTTCCACTCTTTATCTTTTTGGCTCTGCAACAAGTAATAAGTTTACCGAAAGCAGCGATTTAGATTTCTTAATCACATTTGGCGATATTCCAATCCTTGATTATGCCGACTATTTTTTCGATTTCATGCACGATTTAGAAGATTTATTCAATCGGAAAATTGATTTATTAACAGAACAATCATTGACAAATCCGTATTTAATAAAATCTATCAATCAAAACAAACAACTTATTTATGACCGATGGGAAAAGAAAGAAACTTCCTTAATTTTCAAAATAACAGAATGTTGAAAAAAGCAGTAGAACGTGAATTTGAAATTATTGGCGAAGCAATGAATAGAATCTTAAAGGTAGATAACGAAATTAAAATAACATCTTCACGAAAAATTGTTGATTTAAGAAATTATCTTTCGCATGGATACGATATGGTTGATTATAATACGCTTTGGGGCATAATATCAAAACATTTGCCCCAATTAGAGATAGAAGTATCTAATTTATTAAATGACCGTAATTCTGAAGTCTAATATTTATTTTAATGTACTTTTAGGTTTCGAAACTACCTAAAATGCAATTTTAGTTTCGTTTATTTTTGTGTATATTTGTGAAAATAAATTTTAATCTGTAAAACATGCTGCAATTACATTTATCCGATGCAACTGAAAAGAAAATGCAAGAAATCATTTCATTGCACGCAGACAAAGATTATTTTTTCAACAAAGTCATTGATTACCAAATTAATCAATTAAAAACAGGTATGTTCAATATCGAAAAAGATTTAAAAGAGTTTGAACTTAAATATTCGATGACAACAAATTTGTTTTATGAAAAATTTGAAAAAGGCGAAATAGGTGATGAGCACTATTATTTGATTTGGGCTGGAATTTATGATATGTATTTAAAAGATAAACAAAAACTTAACGATTTAGAGTGGTAAAAAATTATTTTAGAAACAAAAACAACTAAGCATTGATATCAAAAGCCATCGAACTATTAAAAACACTAATCCAAACGCCTTCAATAAGTCGCAGCGAAGACAAAACTGCCGATGTATTGGAAGCGTTTTTATGGGTTTTTGGTGAAATAGACCCAGGCAAAAAGACCGTTTTGCTCAATTCGCATCACGATACCGTAAAGCCGGTTTCGGGCTGGACTCGAAATCCATTCAGCCCCGACGTGGAAGGCGATAAACTTTTTGGTTTAGGAAGCAACGACGCTGGCGGCTCGCTTGTTTCGTTATTAATTGTTTTTTTATATTTTTGCCAAAACAAAAATGCTGCCTACAATTTAATCTTTGCGGCAACTGCCGAAGAAGAAGTTTCGGGCGACAAAGGTATTGAGTCGATACTCGATGAGCTTGGGCATTTCGATTTTGCCATTGTAGGCGAACCTACTCAAATGCAAGCAGCGATAGCCGAAAAAGGTTTGCTGGTTTTGGATTGCATTGCACACGGAAAGGCTGGGCACGCCGCTCGCAACGACGGCGAAAATGCAATTCTCACGGCTTTGAACGACATTCAACGGCTTTTGGGATATGAGTTTGAAAAGAAATCGGACTTTTTGGGCGATGTGAAAGTTACTGCCACTCAAATAAACGGCGGCACGCAGCACAACATCATTCCCGACCAATGTAACTTTGTGCTCGATGTGCGAGTAAACGAAATGTACAGCAATAGCGAGGTGTTTGAAATACTCAAAAACATGATGAAATCGGAAATAACAGCACGTTCGTTCAGATTAAATTCATCTTTTATTGATAAAGAGCATGAAATTGTGAAAAAAGCATTAAATTTGCAACTCAAAACTTACGGTTCGCCCACTTTGTCTGACCAAGCGCATTTAAAATGCCCTTCGCTCAAAATGGGACCCGGAAGCTCCGAACGTTCGCACACTGCCAACGAATACATTGGCATTAGCGAAATAGAGTTTGCAATAAAAACATACATTGCGTTATTAATGTTTAACGATTAATGGTTAATGGTTAATGGTTAGTTTAAAATGAAAAAAAAATATTAATAGTTAATTGTAAAGCATTAACTATCAATAAAAAACATTAATCGTTAAACATTAATCGTTAAACATTAAACATTAATCGTTAATTCTTCAACCGAACTACTTAACAATACAATATATTATGAAACTTTGGGATAAAGGAACGAAAGTAAATTCTTCGATAGATAATTTTACCGTTGGTAAAGATAGGCAGCTTGATTTATCATTGGCACGCCACGATATTGTTGGCTCTATTGCGCATTGCATTATGCTCGAAAGCATTGGCTTGCTCACTGCCGACGAACTTGCCGATATAAAACGCGAACTTATTTACATTCATAAGGTTAGCCAGATAGGTATGTTGCTTATTGACGATGGCGTAGAAGACATTCACTCGCAGATAGAAATAATGCTTACCAAAAAATTAGGCGATGTAGGCAAGAAAATACACAATGGTCGCTCACGCAACGACCAAGTGCTTTTGGATTTGAAACTCTTTGTGCGCGAAGAGATTTATACAATTACCAGCTTAACCAACGACCTGTTTAAGATTTTTATCGAAAAGAGCGAAACCTTCAAAAATATCCTTATGCCGGGCTACACGCACTTGCAAGTAGCTATGCCTTCGTCGTTTGGTTTGTGGTTTGGTGCTTATGCCGAAAGCCTCACCGACGATATGCAACTCATGTTGGCGGCTTACAAAATAGCCAATCAAAACCCACTCGGCTCGGCTGCTGGCTACGGTTCGTCTTTCCCTTTGAATAGGCAATTAACCACCGAACTCTTGGGCTTCGACAACCTGAACTACAACGTGGTGTATGCTCAAATGGGGCGTGGAAAGCTAGAAAAAACCGTTGCTTTTGCTATGGCTTCTATTGCTGCAACCATTGCCAAGTTTGCTGCCGATGCTGCTTTGTACATGAGCCAAAACTTTAACTTTATTGCTTTGCCCGATGAGTTTACAACCGGTTCGAGCATTATGCCGCACAAAAAGAATCCCGATGTATTTGAGCTTTTGCGAGGCAAATGCAACAAATTGCAATCGCTTCCTTATGAGTTTCTAATTATTACCAACAACCTCACTTCGGGATATTTCAGAGATTTACAAACCGTAAAAGAAGGATTTATTCCAGCATTTGAAAGCCTCAAAGAATGTTTGGTGGTACTAAAGCTGGTACTTTCGTCAATAAAGATACGCGAAAATATTCTCGACGATGAAAAATACAAATATCTTTTTACTGTTGAAGAACTTAACAAGAAGGTTCTCAAAGGAATGCCTTTTAGAGATGCTTACCGTGAAATGGGCAGAGAAATAGCCGAAGGCAAATTCAAACCCGAAAAAAACGTACATCATACACACGAAGGCAGCATGGGAAACCTCATGAATAAAGAGATTATAAGCAAAATGGATAGCATTCTCTACGAGTTTAACTTTGAAAAAGCAGAAGCCGCCATTTCTAAATTATTGAAAATATAATTGATAATTGCTAAATTATTGATACGATGACTCCAAAGTCATCGTATCAATAAGGCTAGAGCTGTACTATTATACTTGTTGTAAATTAATAATCAATAAATTAGATAAATTGAGCCATTTAATGAAAAAAATTATTCACCACAAAGGCACAAAGAAGTTTACAAAGAACTTTTCGATTTGCAACAAGTCTAATGTTTAATTATTGATACAGGTGGCTTCAAGTAATCGTATCAATATTGCAAGGTTGAGCAATGCAAAAATAGTACACTACTATCCTTTTTTTCGATTTTTGCAAGTCAAAAGTAGTATAGTACGACCCTATTTACAAATTTTGAAATTCAAAAAGGGCTTAGGGAAGCTTCCAAATCGATTTTTGCAATGTAAAAAAAGCTTAGGTAAGCTTCCAAATGGGTTTTTGCAATGTAAAAAGGGCTTAGGTAAGCTTCCTAATCGATTTTTGCAATGTAAAAAGGGCTTAGGGAAGCTTCCAAATGGGTTTTTGCAATGTAAAAAGGGCTTAGGGAAGCTTCCAAATCGATTTTAGCAATGTAAAAAGGGCTTAGGGAAGCTTCCAAATCGATTTTTGCAATGTAAAAAGGGCTTAGGGAAGCTTCCAAATCGATTTT
>JFJP01030215.1_pt1 | contig 41187 bp, 20 predicted proteins | sample 431651 | NCBI WGS metagenome assembly JFJP01 (sample SAMN02602958, study PRJNA72255) | Microbial mat metagenome, whole genome shotgun sequencing project. | biome: fresh water; feature: sink hole; material: water; isolation source: purple microbial (photo- and chemosynthetic) mats found in...
GTCAGTCCTGGGTGATTCCACCCGAGCAGAATGGCGAGTTTGTGGCCCGGATGGAAGACCTTCTGGAGACCTATTGTCTGCCCGATGATCCACAGATCCCCTTGATTTGCAGGGATGAAAAACCCGTGCAACTCATCCAGGAGACCCGCACGCCCCGGCCAACCGCCCCGGGAAGATGACGAATATGCGCGAAAGGGCCCCGCGAATGTCTTTATGTTCACCGCACCCCTCCAAGGCCACCGCCAGGTCCATATCCGCGAGCAGCGCACCGCCGTCGACTGGGCGCAGGAGATTCAACACCTCCTGGAGGTCGAGTATCCCGAGGCCGACCGCATCCGGCTGGTTTGCGATAACCTCAACACCCATAAGCTCGGTTCGCTCTACGAGGCCTTCGATCCGGAGACCGCGCCGCGGCTGGCGCAACGCCTAGAGATTCACTACACCCCCAAGCACGGCAGTTGGCTCAATATCGCCGAACTGGAACTGAGTGTCCTCACCCGGCAATGCCTGGACCGGCGGATTCCGGATCTGGAGACCTTGCGTCAGGAAACTCAGGCCTGGGAAACCCGGCGCAACACGGCGCAGAAGGGGGTTCATTGGCAATTCACCACCCCCGATGCCCGGATCAAACTCAGACGGCTTTATCCACAAATTCAAACATGACAGCACACTAGGTAGCCACTCCGGTTTGTATCCCCTCAATCATCTCTCCCCAGCGCTTAGTTTGCACCCAAGCGTTATAGCGTGACAAATTGGTGCGCCAACCGGCGTCGCCCGCGTGCGGAAACGACAACCGCTCCAAGTGATAGAGTTCCACCTGCGGCGTATAGCTGATGCGATACCCCGCCGCTTGCAACTTCAGGCACAGATCAGAATCCTCAAAATCGCCCAGAATGTAGTCCTCCGACAAGCCCCTGACCTCTTGGTAAACCGCCCGTTTCAGCAACATGCACGCCCCGGTCACTGCAACCGCCTCGCGGGTACGGACGTCTGCAGCATCATTCGGCAAGCCCTTGTCAGGATGATCGTTGAACCAGAACCCCGGCAAGGTCGGCTCCTGAAAGAACGTCATCCCCGCGTGCTGAATCAGCCCATCGGGAAACAGCAGCTTGGGACCGAGGACGCCCGGTCGCTCCAGACCCTCGAAAATCCCGACCAGGCGCGACAACCAACCGGATTCGCGGGGGAAGACATCCGAATTCAGCAGCAACAGATACTCGCCCTGCGCCTGCGCTGCCCCTAGATTCGTCGCCCCGGCATAACCCAGGTTAGCCCCGGAAATCACGGTGCGAAACGGCACACGAAACAGCGGATACTCCCGCCGACACAGCGCCACAAACTCATTGAGCAGCCTCGGATCGTCCAGCACATAAATCAGCTCACAGTGCTGAAAATCTGGGTCATCGGCAAACTGCGCCAACTGGAAACTCAGCAGATCGACACGCCCGTAGAGCGGCACGATCACCGAGACTTGGGGCTGGGAGGGCATCACACCAAAGGTTTCCTGCCGCACTGCCAGCGTTGGCGGCACCCGTCCCGCCCACAACTGGGCAATGGTCGGACCGACCGCCCGGTTGTAAAAATCAAAGAGTTGGGGTTCCCAGGTGGGAAAACTGCCCAACAATTCGCGAATCAGCGGCAAGGGCTGATCCACGTCACCGCGACGCAGCTTGAGCGCCAGCCGATGCCGTGCGCCGTTGCGCAACCGGACTCGCAGATAGATGGGGGTATCCGCACCGAGCGGCAACGGCATATCTACCCGTAGTTGAAAGCCGATGAATTCATTGACCGCCATCAATCCCTTCTGCCGCAAGAACTGCCCCACGTCAGGCCGGGCGGCGTTGGGGATTTGCCCGGTTAGATCCACCGTATCGCCGAATGCAGTGAACAGACGAATTTCCACGAGATGCTGCTGGACATCCGCCAGCCAGCCACTGAGATGCAGGTTCTGGTCAGACAGCGCCAGGAGTTGATCAAATTGCAGGTAAACACTATCTGCCACGGTCCGTCCGTGTTTGATCTCCAAGCCATTCTGAGTGTGCCGCAACTCGTCACCGATCACCGCCAGCAGGGGTTGCAGCGCTCGCCGCGACCGCTGCCCGAGTAATGGACCGAAACCTTCCAGTAACCGGAACGCCTGTTGTTCATCCAATACATCGCGACTGGCGGTCAGATTAATGACCGGACGCAGCGCAACCCGCACGACTGTTGCGTCATCCAGTTCCGCGGCCAGATAGCCTCTTTCCAACAGAGCCAGTGGCTGATCGGTCAGGACAAAACACTCCAGCCCCGGAGAGTCTTCTACCGGAACGCCGACCCAGCGGCATTGGTGAACGAGGGCCGGGCGTGCCGTGCGGATCAGCCGATGCGTCAGATCCAGGCGGCCAGAGGGCAGATGGAGAACCAGTCGGCACAGGCGGCCGGGTGCCGCGACTTGATAACCACTGAAGAACAGCCCCAGGCCGGGGAGGTTGCCACAATGCTCGATGTCCAGGATGAAGGTCCGGTCGGGTTGCTTCCCCAGGCAGCGGACAGCCCGTTTCAGTGGCATCAACGCCGGTTGCGGTCTCGGTTGCAACGCCGGCGCCTCAGCCCCATCTTTCACCGCCAGCGCGGAAGATGGTTTAACCACAGTCGGAACCGGCAGCGCCGGGAGCGCCAATGGAGCTGGACTGGCCACTTCTTTCCAAGTGACCAGACGCAGCAGATCATCAATAACCGACATCTCCAGCGTCGGGAAGGTCTGCCGCAAGCCCTTAGTCAGTCCCTTGCTGATCCGCTGACGATCCAACGGTGAGAGATCCGCCAGGTCTTGCTCGCGGAACTCCAGCAAGCGGGCTTTGCGGAGGGTCGCCAGCTTCATGTTGTCTGGGTCGATGAGCTTCACCGAAACCTTGCCCGACAGGATCGATGGATCAGTGAGGGCAATATATAAGGCGCGTTCCCTGGTTTCGCCCAGTGGCAGACCCAAGTAGGGCTTGGGAACCTCAAGGGTTTTATTCAAAACCAGGCGAAAATCCCGAGGCGGCGGCGCGTCCTGATTCCAGAACAGGATGAGCAGGGATTCATAGCGGAAGGCGGAGAGCGAATTAGGGTTCAAGGTAATTATTCCTCACAAGTTAGCGGGGAGACCCAGTGATCCAGAAACATCGACACCTGTGCCAGTGCTATCTTTTTCGCCGGTATCTTAATCTTTACAATAGCTATTTGGATATGTTCTAGAACAGGAAATTTTGCGATATCGGCATAAGCACACATTCGTACTTCCTTTCAATTATTGTAATGATAGTTCGGGTAATTTTATTAATCGGAACGACACGATACTCAAAAAATAAATATACAGTAGTCCTATGCCGGTTATGGAAAATCCCCTCCTTGACTCATTAAGGATCGCTATATCTCATTGTAATTAGCCGGTTGTATTTAGTTGATACCTTGGTTTCACGCTATTAGCCTCGCTACCACGGAAAAACTTACACGAGGGGATTTTTTAAGGCGTTACCCCATAAATTTCCAAGAAGTATATTAAAATCTGTAGGGAAAAATGTACGGGTTCCATTTGTTGGCGTGTAGGTGACTTCACTTACGATTGCTTGTAGATTGACATTGTAGATGTCTATACGAATAAAATCAGCCTGAGTCCAAGATGAAATTATCTCCGCAATTTCAATTAGGTTATCTAGGTTATCTGGCCGTACAGGGTTTGTGTCACGAGGAAAACTGTTATAGCGCATTTCTAAAATGTCCCAGTTACGAGAAACAAATGTTATCATTCGATTGTTTTTTTCATATCCTTGTGTATCAATACAAATGATTTTAACCTGTCCACCAAAGACAAAAAACCTGTAATCCACAGGGTCTTGATTCTCCTCTGTTAATGACTCTTCAATAAAGACCATCGGAGTCAGTATACTGTACTGCCACTCCCCTTGACTGAATCCAAATTTAGTCCTGATGAATTGGTCAGCTTTCTTTCTAATTTTACTAGCTAATTCATCTAAAGATACATCAAGACCAACCGTGAATTTGAAATTTAAACCACTACCATTGTCAGATTTCAAAAAATATGTACCAGAAGGCAATGAGTAAACAGACTTAGCTATATCATCACTGGAATATGCTATTGCAACGATGTTTGGTACATAATTTTCACCAAAAAATTTAGATGATACAAAATTGAGGTAAGATTTAGATGCAAATATTGGAAACTTAATAGTCTCAATAAACTTTCTCTTGAAGATAAATTCGTTGAACGTCATCGGGTTTATAATATTCGGCAGAAATTTATTCGCACCATAAAACTCCTCTAAAGAATTTTTTATTGCAATGCACAAGTCAACGTCAGAATAATAATCTGCTCCCCGCAGCCAACCGGCAGGTGTATCACCAGATTCGTTAACGATTGCCTTGATCGTTAGAAAATAGGTTTTGGATAATGCTTCAAAGTTGGGCTTTGTTTTTTTAGAAAAATCTAGATATTCAGAGGCTTTCTCAGGTAATTCCAGCGCTGATAGCGTGGTTTGTTTAATCACTGAATCTGTGTTGTTCATGCTTGTTATCTCTACTCTGTGTTTAAATAGATTTATCGGATCTTTAAGCTCACGGATAACATCTTCGCTTGGAGTTAATGTATCCGTTGAATAAGGTACTTCGAGACCCAATAATTTAAAAAAATCTGACAAATCAATGCTTGTCTTTGGAAATGATTTGTAATATTCATCCGGCGTCATCGAAAAGTATTTTGTAAGGTGGAATCCATCTCCCTTATATGATTGAAGATAAGGCAGTGAGAAACTATCAACTCTTAACTTCAACTTGTCACGAGCTGAGCGAAGCAAATCGCAATAAGGTTTGTTGTGAAAATGTATGAATCCTAATTTAGTTTCAAGTAAATCAAAACCTGCTACATCTTTTTTTGTAATATGATTGAAAAGGTGAAAACCTTTATCAAGTCTTATTCTGAAACTAGGTTTTATTACAACTTTTTTAGCAGGCTGGTAGTAAGCTTTACTAGTCCCGGGAACATTAAAAAAATAGTATTTTATTCTTCCAACAGGGTTTATGGAAATAAAAATTCTGTCGAGTTCTTTGTAAATTTTCTCTTTATCTGAAAATGGGTTGCCATTTTCAACAAAGCAAATCAACTCATCGCAATCACATGGAATAATAAGGTCATAACCTTTTAACTCACGGTTAATTATGTCTGAGATTATATCACCTTTATTCTCAAAATCGGTTGGCGAATTATATGAAAAAATTTTTACACCCTTCCGTTTTGCGTTTTGTATAAACATTAACGTTTCAGAATCGTCCGACCCATTATCAAGAACATACAGGTTTTCAGCTCCGAAGATTGAAGAATAATACCTCCACCATGCATCGAATAGAGATTTTTCGTTTTTCTGCATCATGATTACGGCACATTTGAATGGTTCATATTTTTTTTCACTGGCAACCTCGGCATCTTCAGTAATTTTATCCGTTCCCTCCGTGTTGGATAAATCCGAATATGCCGAGAAGAGCGTTGCCTGGTCTGGCGATCCACTAATACTATTTAAGGGAATATCAGTCAAATCAGCATTTTTCGACGTGCAGGGGTGCGCACTCATGAGTAAGGAAGTATTTTGAGTGCTTTCCCACTCCCGCACTACTTGAGGTAAGTCCAAGCGGATTTCTCGAATTTCCAAAGATCCAATTTCTGATAAACATAAACGAATCGCCTCCTCTTCGGAACTTTCCCGCAAAATCGCTTTTTCATCCATCAGATCAAAATAACTGAGGCGGGAAATAGCCTCTAATGAATTAAATCGGGGTTCGTGCCATCCTGAATTAGAGCGCCATACCAGAGTTTGTGGATTGCCTGATCCGATTATCGTTCTATAGTTCAATCCGGGATGGAAATCATGTAAAGCAAAGACCAGTTTAAAGACATCGCCATGCCAAGCTTTTCCTTGTCCACCCGCAGTCTCCCGGTATCCAAACGCCCGGTTTGGATCCGATATCGTTGAATACACATCATTAGGCAGGGTATTGTCAATCAGCAGCACTGAACGTGAGTGGGTATAGAGCAGGCTGTTGCAAAAATCCCGATATGTCTGTTCGAAAGTGTGTAATCCATCAATAAACACCAGATCGAATTTTTGATCAATGGGCACCTTGGTGAAAAACTGATCCGAGGTCATAGAATAAAGCAAGGTTTGCTCATTGATTGCTTCAAGGACATCAAAACGGGAATGGGGATCAACTCCGGTGCGTTCTTTAATTTTAACGGCGTGAAACGTTGCGCCATTGCCCACTCCAATTTCAAGATAGGAGTTGGCTCTGAGTGATGCAGCCAGTTGGTTGATTCTACGTGGCGACCAAGAAAGCTTTTCGTTAGCTGATACTTTAGGAGTTGTCGCTTCTTGCCGCACGACTTGCGCTTTACATGACTCAGATTTTGAGTCAAGGTCAGGGTTACTGGTGCTAGGTTTTTGATGGGTATTCCTAGTACTCATCACTTTATCTTTGACCTCGTTGTAGAGTTCATACAATGAATTCCTCCTCTCCTTGGAAAATTTATTAAACTCATTTTCCACTATGCTTAGTGCGTCTGAAACACCTGGTTTCTCCAGAAGTGCCCCCATCTCCGCAAGCACGTTTTCACTATGAGATACTGGCGGTAAAGGATCAGGCGATCCAATGCTCCACCATTGGAAAAAATTATCTACAGATCGATCAATAATACTTACTCCGCTAACTGCGCTTCCCCGTTCTATTTTAAGAATATATTCCTCGAATGATTTTTGCCAGTAGTGGTTGATCTGACCCAAACTATAATCAGGATCACAGCGATAAGTCGGAAGAGAAATTGGCGTACCACCACCGTTAATTGCACAAGCTCCTTTTTTTAGCTTTATGGAATGTACAGAAACGATATCTTCTGCACAACGCAGCCGAAATGTTATTTTTACATGATCACTCGGCGACGAGTTTTTGAATTGCTGAAAACAAGTCTTTCTTTCACGTTCAAATGACAAATTTCCAGGAAACCATTTCCAATTCAAACAAATCGCTGATGCCGCAAATCGAGATTCTATCTCACTAATATACTGTTTTATATCACCTAAAAAATTACCATCAATCATCGGCATGATGAATTCATCAGAATCAACAACGGAAACCCACTCATGCTCCCAGAGATCAGGGCAATAAAAAAAAGCATGACGATACGCTTTCATTTGGGGGGAAACGTCAGGACCTACTTCATTTTTTATTAGCCTAATAATGCTGTGTTCCGCTAAGGTCTCCAACAAAGCGTCAGAGCCATCGGTATTATCGTTACAATACACAAATATCGTATCATATTTCAGACATCGGTAATGCGCAATCCACTCAAGCAGTGGAATACCGTCATTTCTAAGAGTGACTAACGCGGCAATTTTCTTTTTCGGAATAGTATCATAGGGCAGTAAAACATCGTTGGGTGGAGAAATTGCTAACCAATCCGTATTTTTATCAGCAATCAAATAATCAATGGAATGACTCAACCGGTATTCAGGCTTGAAATGATGTGGACCACCAGGGAGGATATCGTCGCTGCCTGTGATGCGTGCCTGAATATCCAGTCCCCTCCCCTGAAAATAATTTGCAGGAAGCGGGATGCGGAAACCAACGGGGAGACCTTCTGTTATATCTGGGCGGGGATGTGCGGTCTGTCCCTCTGCAATAACCTGTCCTTCTGCCAAAATTTGAACACTAGCCGGTTTCTCAGGCGCGGTTTTATTAATCGCCCAGCCAATAGCGTAGCATTGCTCAATAGTATCAAAATACCCTGATAAATTAGTGATACTCACTACTTTTTCCAGCATACAGTTTGTCTCGCTCCCATGATCTATTTCAGTCAATGACGCTGCTGGTTTCTTTAGTCCGGCGATGGACTGATCTCGATGGGTCAATAACTCCGCCCGACGCGATAGCAAATCTGGCTCATCTGGATGATGGCGCAGTCCTTCATCAACGATGCCTATCGCCGCTTCAAAACCCTGACGTTCCAGCAACACACCCGTTAATCTGAGATAATTAGGGATAAAATTCGGGTAAAGAGAAATCCCTTCTCGATAGTCAGCCATCGCTTCGTCGATGTGGCCAAGTTCCAGCAAGATCTCGGCTTTGGTATGGAAAAGCCCAGGATTTAATCCCATCTCGGTTATAGCGCTTTCAATGACCACGAGCGCTTCACTGAGTCGTCCCAGTCGGCGTAATGCGTGGACGAATTGCGGGTAAGGTGCCCAGGCCGGCTGCAGGCTAATCGCCAAACGCCATTGCTCAACAGCCGCTGCCCATTCGTTACTGCGTTCCAGGGAAACCGCCAGATTTTGATGCCAATTCAGGTTGGACTGTTTCGCCAAGGCGTTTTGGTACGCGATAATTGCGTCCGCATCATTCCTTTGTTGCGCGCAGGCTTCCCCCAGCAATGCCCAGTGAGTCGCGGTTGGATCAACACCATCAACACCATTAACCAGACGACGGGCATGATCCACCGCTAAACCAGGCTGATTGAGCGCCAGCGCCAAGCCCACGCACACTTCATACAATTCCCGAGCGTCGGGATAAATCGCCAAGCCGCTTTGGCCGAGCTGTAGCGCCGCATTCACCCGCCCCCACTGCCGAAGAGCGCGGGTTAACCGGTGAAAAACCGCCAGAGGTGGATGATCATGTGTCGCCAACACCCGCTCATCATGGCGGATCGCGCTGGCCAGATCACCCGCTTCCCAGGCGCAGCGAGCGGCTTCCAGATCCGTCTCGGCTGCCAGCGTCTCATGATGCCGTTGGGTCGGAGAGAGGATGACCTCGACCGTCGCCGTCGCCAGCTCGCACAAACTGCCCCAGGTATCCGCTCGATCCAGCAGGTCAAACGTCAGGCGATAGCATCCCGGCATGACCGGCAGCGCTACCGGACAGATCAACCGGTGCGATTCGCCCGGTGCCATCGGCAGGGTGACCGGAAGGACGCCGGCACCCCAGTGCATCAGGTCACCGAATTCATCGTACCAGTGCCATCCGGCCGCCAGCGCCTGTTCCGTATTCCAGCGATCCGGGCTGGTGTTGATCAGGGTCACCGGAACCTCAATGACCTCGTCGGCCACGCCTTCCAGCGTTGCGGGCACCTGCCATTGCCAGTGGCGGGCGGCGGCGGGTAACGGTGTGCCGGATTCGGTGGCCTGAGCCAGCCGCGCTTCAAGCCGTTCCGCCAACATGCTCGCGGCGGCTCCCTGATCAATGATCGAGGTGTGATCGCCGGGAAGGACATCAACGCTCATCCCGGCCGGGAAGTATCCGGCATTGGCCTGTAACCATTCGGGCGAGTGGCAATGACGAGCAAACGGCCCCTGGCTGGCGATAAATTGCGCGACCCGGCCCGCGTAGTTCTGCTGGACCGGCTGGTCGATCAGACCCACCAGGTGAACCGCATAGCCTCGGGCCAGCAGGCGTTGCGCGATGGCCATGGCGACCCGTGCGCCGCGACTATGGCCGACCAGCACAAACGGGCCGGGCAGGCCACGATGGACTATCTCCTGGCTGTAGTATTCAGCCAGCGCCTCGTTCAAAGGGACGGTATCGGCTATAACGCCTACCCCGGCATCCATGCCAATGATCGGGTGATGCGTCAGAACCTGCGCCAGACCAAACCCGCCGCAGCAATAGATGGGTGTTCCCCGAGCGTGCCGATTAAAGTGCATCAGCAGGGAATCCGGCGCCAACCGCTCGTTGATGCGCCCCGCCAGAAATGACAGGAATCGGTGATAGATCGCCGAATCCAGACCGGCGGCAGGCGCAGTCCGGGAATGGTTTTCGCCGGGCGGGATGCTATCGGTCAGGACTTCGGTCAAGCGGGCGATGGTGCTGAAGCGCAGGAACGCCGCCAGTGGCAAACGTTGCTGCAGGGTGGTTTCGATGTCGTAAATCAAGCGCGCTGCCAACAGGGAATGACCACCGAGCGCGAAAAAATCGTCATGTACACCAGGGGGTTCAGCAAGACCCAGCACCTTCTGCCAGATCCGCACCAGTTGTTGTTCCAGAGGCGTCCGCGCCGGGGTGAACGCCAGATCCGAAGTCTGCCGATCCGCCGCAGTGGGCGCAGGCAGCAGACGGCGATCCAGCTTACCACTGGCGGTCAGGGGCAACGTATCCAGAATGATGAAGGCCGAAGGGATCATGTAATCGGGCAGGCGTGCGGCCAGCGCTTGGCGCAAACGTCCCCCATCCACGGTGCCGGCCGGATCCATGATCAGGTACGCGACCAGTTGCCGGTCGCCGGGACGCACTTCATGCACCTCCACTGCCGCCTGCCGAACGCCGGCCTGTTGCAGGAGAACGGCTTCAACCTCGCCAGGTTCGATGCGGAAGCCGCGAATTTTCAGTTGGCGGTCGATTCGGCCCAGATGCTCCAGCGTACCCTCCAGCAACCAGCGTGCCAGATCGCCGGTACGATACATCCGCTCGCCGGGAACCCGGGGATTCTCGACAAAAACCGCCGCCGTTTTCTCCGGCTGACGCCAATAACCGCGTGCCAACGCCGCCCCAGCAATGCACAGTTCACCCGGCACCCCGACCGGTTGTAAATTATCCCAAGGATCAAAAATATAAATACGATAATTCGGCAAGGGGCGGCCAATGGGAATGTTGGCGTAATCCCGGTCGACGAGAAAATCTGTGGTGTACACCGAGCATTCGGTGGGGCCATAGCCGTTGAAAATGTGATAATGATGCGGCTTGAAGAAGCGCATTTTTTCGCCAGCCAGTTCCACAAAGCGCAGGGAGCGATTATCAAAAAAATCGATAAACTGCTCGCCCAGTTGGGTGGTGAAAAATGTGCCTGTAATACCGTTTTGTTCGTAATACTCGTTCAGCAATTTCAGGTTCAGGCGGATATCATCATGGATAATGTACAGCGTGGCACCGACGGCCAGCGTCGGATAGATTTCCAGAATGGAACCATCAAAACTAAAGTTGGCGTTTTTGGCGATCCGATCCGCTGCGTGCAATCCCCGTCTGGCGATAAACCCGAAGGTAAAATTGACCAGTGAACGATGTTCCAGCATGACTCCTTTTGGAGTGCCGGTGGATCCTGATGTGTAGATTAAACACGCCAGATCAGTGGGTTGATTAACGTGCGGCAGGTTGTCCGTTTCCAATAAACGGGCATTGGGATCGTCGAGATAAATCGTGTCTTGGCTGAAATGGAACTGATGGCGATAGTGACTCTGGGTAACGACCAGCCGCGCCTGGCTGTCCGCAATCATGTATCGAATCCGCTCAGTCGGGTATTGCGGGTCAATCGGGACATAGGCTGCTCCGGATTTGAGAATACCCAGCGCCCCGATGATCATGTCCGGTGAACGATCCACCAGCAGCGCGACGCATTCGTCCGGATAAACGCCGCGCTCCCGCAACTGTCGAGCCAGTTGATTGGCGCGGGCGTTTAATTCCGTATAGCTGAGCGATTGATCCCGGTAGACCACGGCGGTTTGGTTTGGGGTGTGTTGGGTCTGGCGCTCAACCAATTCATGCAAAGTGTGTTCAAGCGAATAAGCCGCCTCAGTGTTATTGAACTCGACCAGTAGCCGACGCTCTTCGTCCACGGACAGCAGATTCAGCCGAGCCAACGATCGTTCCGGATGATCGATGCCGTCGCTCAGTACATTGACCAGATGGTTCAACAACGCTTCGATACGTGCAGCGTTGAACCGCTCCAGTTGATAATCGAGATGCAGTTCAATCGGCTGGTCGGTTTCGCCGCGTCCGCCATACATGACATACAGAAGCATGAGACACGGCAGTTCTGGCCACGGCGGAAATTCCACGGTAACGCCAGGAAATCGTGGCGGAACCAGGCGTTGGGCAACGGTGAACGGCATGAAATCCACCGTCTGTCCATGCAGTGCCCGCAAATCCTGCTCCAGCAGATCGTAGGGATAGCGCTCATGCTGGCGAATGTCCCGCAGTTTACAGTTGATCAGGTTGAGCAGACCGAGGAAGTCCAGCTCGCTCAACGTGGTATACAGGCGTAGCGGAATCGTATTGACCAACATTGCGACGGCCTGGGTCATGCCGGGATCGGCGCGGTTTGCGAAGGCGTTACTGAGAATGATGTCGGGATTTCGGCAGGTTCGCGCCAGGTACACATAAAACACCGCCAAAATCATCCGGTAGGGGTTGGTTTGATGGCGATGGCAGAATGCGTAAATCCGCGCCGTCAGTTCCGGAGACAGGGTGCATGTCTGGCGACCCGTAGTTAGCGCCGGTTCAGGACATTCAGGAAGCAGTTCGACCGCATCGGGCAGCGTGGCGTATTCATTAAGCCAGAACTGGCGGTCGGCGGCGCACTCCGGCGAAGCGAGATAATTGTGCTCATGTTGCAGATAATCCAGGCAGGAGGTGCCCGGTGCCCGTGGGGCGGTTATCCCGTGGGTGACCAGGTGCTGGTAATGGGTGATGAGTCGGGAAATCAGCAGCGCCTCGCTGGCACCGTCCGCGATGCTATGGTGGATGATCAGGGCCAACCCCCAGCGCTGTGCGGACAAGCGGGCGCAGGCAAAGTGAAACAACGGGACGTCCAACCCCCACAACGGGATTTTCACCGCCGCCTGCAGCCAGGCGTTGAATGCCGTTTCCCCGGCGGGACCGACATCAACAATCTCGATAGGGACTTCCCCAAGGTCAGCGACATATTTCCGATACTCGCCAGCGACATTGGTAAAACGTAGCCGCAGCCCGTCATAGTCGCGGGCAACCTGATTGAGCGCCTGCTGCAGGGTGTCTTCCTGAAGGGAGCCGGTGAATTTGACCATGCAGGGCAAATTCCAGGTCGGGCTATCGGGATACAGTTGCTGAATTAAAAGGATGCGCTGCTCGGGATGACTGAGGGGGGAGGTTTCAGCGGGAGTGTTCATAATTTGGCGTAATTTTTTTATGGTTGACTTGATTGCGACTGTTTTTGCGGCACATCGGATGAATAGCGGTATCCGGCTTGAATCGGTTTGGATCTTTATTAGGAAGACTGTATTACTGATACCGACTTACTCATTTCTGATAAACATAAATGAATGGCCTCCTCTTCAGAACTTTCCCGCAAAATCGCTTTTTCATCCATCAGATCAAAATAAGTGAGGCGAGAAATAGTTTCCAATGAATTAAACCGGGGTTCCCGCCCACCTAAATTAGAGCGCCATACCAAAGTTTGCGGATTTCCGGAGCCAACAATGGTTCGGTAGTTCAAGCCCGGATAAAAATCGTGCAGCACGAAAACACATTTGAAGACATCGCCGTGCCAGGATTTATCTTGATTACCCGTTGCTGCCCGGTATTTATAGGCTCGGTTTGTATCTGTGATTGTCGAATACACATCATTAGGCAGGGTATCGTCAATCAACAACACCGAACGTGAGTGGGTATGAAGCAGGCTATTGCAAAAGTCTCGATAGGTCTGTTCGAAGGTGTGTAATCCATCAATAAAAATCAGATCGAATATTTGATCAACGGGAACCTTAGCGAAAAACTGATCCGAGGTCATGGCATAAAGCAAGATTTGCTCATTGAGCACTTCAAGGACATCAAAGTGGAAATGGGGATCAACTCCGGTGCGTTCTTTAATTTTAACCGCGTGAAAGGTTGCACCTTTATTGACTCCGATTTCAAGATAGGAACCAGCTCCGAGTGATGCAGCCAGTTGATTGATTCTACGCGGCGACCAGGAAAGCTTTTCGTTAGCCAATGTGGTAGGAGTTATCTTTTCTTGCTGCACAATCTGCGTTTTGCATGATTCGGGTTCTGCGTCACGGGTAAGGTTGCTGGTGCTGGGTTTTTGATGGGTATTTCTAATACCCATCACTTTCTCTTTGACCTCATTGTAGAGTTCATACAATGAATCCCTCCTCTCCTTTGAAAGTTTATTAAACTCATTTTCCACTATGCTTAGTGCGTCTGAAACACCTGGTTTATCCAGAAGCGCCCCCATCTCTGCAAGCACGTTTTCAATATGAGATACTGGAGGCAAAGGATCAGGAGATCCAATGCTCCACCATTGGAAAAAATTATCTAAAGGTCTATAGTTATCAGCATCATTTTTACCCTTATCACCTCTTCCTCGCTCTACTTTAAGAACATATTCCTCGAATGATTTTTGCCAATAGTGATTGATCTGACCCAAACTATAATCGGGATCACATTGATAAGTCGGAAGAGAAATCGACTTACCCCCACCGTTGATTGCATAAGTTCCTTTTTTTAGCCTTATGGAATGCACAGAAACGATATCTTCTGCACAACGCAGCCGAAATGTTATTTTTACATGATCACTCGGCGACGAGTTTTTGAATTGCTGAAAACAAACCTTGTTTTCACGTTCAAATGACAAATTTCCAGGAAACCATTTCCAGTTTAAACAAATAGCTGATGCCCCAAACCGAGATTCTATCTCGCCAATGTACTGCTTTATATCACCTAAAAAATTACCATCAATCATCGGAATGATAAATTCATCAGAATCAATAACGGAAACCCACTCATGCTCCCAAAGGTCGGGGCAATAAAAAAAAGCGTGACGATATGCTTTAATTTGAGGCGAAACGTCAGAATTCACTTCATTCTTTATTAGTCTGATAATGCCATGTTCAGCCAAGGTTTCTAACAAAATATCAGAGCCATCGGTATTGTCGTTATAATACACAAATATCGTATCATATTTCAGCAACCGATAATGGGCAATCCATTCAAGCAGTGAGATACCGTCATTTCTAATAGTCAGTAACGCAGCTATTTTCTTGTTAGGAACGGTATCATAGGGAAGTAAAACCTCGTTCGGCGGGGAAATTGCTAACCAATCCATATCGCTAGTTGCGATTATTTTTTTGGATAGCCGTCGCTTATTGGAGTTTTCAGAATAAGTAGTTTCGCTCATGTTTTTCCAAGAAATTAACGGCTCTTTAACGGCTCTTTAACGGTTTTTTCGTAAAACAAATGTTGCTTGCGGTAGTCGATCAGGATCAGAAATGAAATCAATGGGTTCCAAAATTTTTCCCCACACTTTCTTGGTTCTTCGAGGACTCTTGTGGAGCCGATTCTAAAAACGGGTTTTGGCCTGCCAAGTCGGCGCTTAGTGAGATTATTATCATTAAAAATACCGATTTCCACAAGAATCCTCGAAGAACCACTTTCTTGATATAGTCTGGGGAAAAAATGACATCGCCATAGACCTCCATGTACTCACCAGCTTCAGCAGGCAGAAATCCACCTGCTTCATACTGCCTACGGGTCTCTTCAATATTCATCCACGATTTTGATAAACCCTGATGCCACCCCGAAGTCATTGGCTGTTTCCCGGATCGTAAATTTTCAACCATATTCAGAAGCCATATAGGATGCGTAGTAGCAATCAGTAGACCGCCTGGGCGAAGAACCCGGGCTATCTCGTTCATCCAAGCATAGGCGGGCAATTCGAGTAAGTGAGAAAAGACCGAGTTAGCAAGGACTACATCAAAAAATTGGTCACGAAATGGCAACGGTGGATAGTACTCAGTCTTGATGAACGTCGCGTGAGGGATATGTACGCGACACGCATGAACTGCGTGAGGTAGCGGATCAACCCCGAATAAACCGCCATCCGCAACATCGCGGAGAAACAAACGGGTCAGGCGCCCCCAGCTACAGCCCAAGTCGAGTAAACGACCGATGTCCTGAATCCCCTGTTCATGACAGACGTGCAGCACATATTTATAGACAATAGAAGCAGAGCGCATGGCTGCTTGGCCGGATTCGCCCACAAAACTCGTTTGGAACTCTGCTGAAGGCCCCGTCGGCATGTTGACTCCATCCATCCTCACCGGAGCTTGGCTCTCTAGCGCGTCCGTGATCAGACCTATCCATGAGTCTACGTCCATAGCTTGTGCTACTGAACGAATATCCTGGTAATTCAAATCAGAATTAGTGTTCATTTTCGAAGATTTGCATATATCAGAATTCTTGCCGGATTGAATTTCGGCCACGGTACCGTGCTGTGCTGACGCATTGCTACCCTCTGCGACGAAACCCGCAAAGGTTCGTCCATGAATACGGTAAAGACTGGAAAGTGTAAAATCATCCGGGTTAATGCTTCCATGGCCTTTTTGTATAATTACTATTGTACGTTCTAAAAATATGTTGGTTCTTCGAGGATTCTTGTGGAAATCGGCGCTTTATGTAACATAAAAATTGCATTTCAATAAATAGCTAATCGATAACTAACTGATTTGCTCCACAAGAGTCCTCGAAGAACCAATATGTTTTGAATAACAGTATTTGAAGAAGCACAAGCCATGACCAGCTCGAATACCAGAGTTGAAAACGATATTAGATGCGCTTTCGATTGTGCATAATGTTCAAAATCAGGCCAATGAGACCAACCCCAGTCTTCAATAACATAATGACCACCGGGTTTTAGATATGGAAACGCGGCCTCAAAACTGCGGATACTATGTTCATACTCATGGCTGGCATCATCAATGATCAGATCAAGGCTATTTTCGGAGAAATGCTTTTTAATAATGTCACGAACCGCCGGAATATCCGATTGGGAGGTCTGATAATGTAGTGAGATTCGCGAATCTAGCCCTTTATCCTTGATTAATGCATCGACTACCGGCAATGGAGAACTAATATCTATTCCGACGAAAACATCCAGATTCAGCAAGTGTGTCAATGCCATGGGTGACCCTCCTTGCCAGATGCCGAACTCAAGTACCTTATGCACATTCTTTGGCAAGAAATAGTCTTGGTAAAACTGCAACATACCTGCTGGCTTGAGGATCACCACTTTTTCAAGGGTAGTTGTCACCGTATAGTCATTTGGTGTCCAAACAAATAATATACCACCGATCTCAAATTCATTGTCATTTAAGGGATGAATTTTGGCAGGGTTACCTACTTGTATCCCCTTAGAATTTTGTGAAAACCAAGCCTTGGCTTCGGGGTGATCAGGAGTACGCTTCCACCACATACTGGCAGAGTCATAATCACCGGTCTTTGCATAAGCGCGGGCAAACAGAACTGCGTGCCAACAATCACCGCTAGGACCATCTTCAACGGGTATCATTATTTTGGCTTGGCTCCATCGTTGTTTCTCTAGGAGCATTCGCATCAATTCTTTGCGAAAAGTAGGATGGCCATACTGATCCAGTTCATTGGGGAAATTTTTCATTCCGGTAGAAAATGCCTGTTCAGCACTTTCATCATCCCCAGAACTAAGATACTCAAACGCTTTATTGCGTAGTTCCGGGGCTGAAAGATGATTAAGATGGCTATAATCAGGAGATGATTCAGGAGCATCTTTGTGGTTCACAACTGTATCCTTTAAAAACACACATGGAATAGATAGGGGCTAAGCAGGATTTGTCGAGTATTTGAGCAAATCAACAACCAACTCACGCACAACTACTGATTCAGGGACTACAAACTGAGCCAGTCTTCCATGATGAGCGACCCTTGGGCAATACTTTTCCACCACATGATAATAAGTGCGATCTATATAATCATCAAACAATACGATTGTATTAGGTCTGGCATAAATTAACGTCGCTAAAAAACACGCAACCCGAAACCGACCGCTAATCAATACCAAGTCAGGATTCAGTTTTTGTTCTGCCGCAACTATCCACGGGTGAATACAATAGTTCGGCCATTGATCTGCTGCTGTCTTATCTACTGGATGACCCCATTCCTTGGTAGAGCCAATATCCACATAACAAGGGATTAATTCGTAATGACAAGCATTGAATTTAGCTACTATTGAATCCAAAAATTCTTTATCCGATTCTGTTGAGATAATCTTTGGAACGCCTATTTTTCCGGCCAACATAGTGCTACTACCTGAACCGTATTCTAAATATACATGAGCCGCTGATAGATATTCCTGCAAAATATTAATTTCCGCTGGTTCCATGACACAGTGATTAGGATCAAAGGGCTTCCACCCAATACTGGCTTTGCTCAATTCTGCGTTGGTATCCATATTATCTATTCGCCCGCTCTTAAATACGCTTCGAGTCAATTCTGGGATTCTCGTTATGAAAGCGTTGAGTGTATCTCGAATAGTTTCGTCCGAGTACCGAATCACGCCAGAGCTGCTAAGCTCAATGTATCCGTTGCTCTTTACCCAATGTCTGTTACCCTTTAAGTATTCAATCATATCGTGTATCTCCCTTTGGAAACGCAACACGTCTTTATCATGATAATCATTAAAGTCCATTTCAACCACAGAAAGAGGGTCTGTGTCGGGGTCTACTACGCCTCTACTCATTAGCTTTTTCATATTTACCGAAATTCTTTGAGTCGGAAATTGTGTAAGATGAAGCAAAAAAAAAGCCAATCCTGATCCAGTAAAAAACTGTTGATTAGGATATTGAGCATTGTGAATTCCTGGCTGAGAGCCAAGAAGAAATGCCGGAAAGATGGGCTTACCCCACTTCAGATTATTCGATAATATAGGATGATGTTCTGTATCAAGCAAAGTAAACCTATTTAGCCATTCAATATAATTGATTAGCCATGTCGTTGGGTATATCACGCCGCTGTCCTGTAGAGCGTGACAGATTCGCCCATCTGCTACCCATGAGTCACCATCGATTCCAATGAGACGCTCATCTACATCAGCGAATAGAAAAAACTTTGTAGTTTGCTTTATAGTATTATATAAAGGCTCAAAGCGCGGGTGACAATGAATTTCATTATGCACTCCAGAAAACTGAAATATAGTCACCTCACTTTCAATTTTCTTATAATACTCAATTACTCTAGAATCTAAAGATCCGTTGTCAGCAATAATGAGATTACTAGCACCTACTATAGGCGCATGGTGATCAACCCAACTTTTAATAGAATCCAGATCACTAAGCGTTTTACAGCAAATCTTAAGCTTTGCACGATTTTTCAGTCGATTAAGAATGTCTTTCTGATCCGTAGCCCATTGTGGGATAGGCATCTCAGAACTATCTTTCCTATGGCATGTTTCGTTCATATCCGATCTCATGTAATTTATTAGAACTAAAGTGCTCATCATAACCGTTTTTTCATGTTTGTTGTCTCCTTTATCTGACTTAATTTGATTTAGGGTAGTCGATTGCGCCCGATGATCAGGTATTATGTCGGCGGTCTCCGCTAGTGCCTCGGCGGATAACCGACGGGCAATAGCATTCAACCGCTTCGCAAAAGCCGTTTCCTGATTGCCCCGAAGTGCGCACAGTTCCTTGATGAAATAGTCTCGCCCCTCGCCTCTACGAATCGCGTCTGAACGCTCGATCCAGTGGTGACAGATAAACCGTTTCGCAACGTAATTCCGAGGATCCTCGACCCTGAACAACGCTATCGCATCGCGGTGTTTGCGGACAAAGTGATCATAGCCTCTGGTATGGAAATGGACGAGCGCGAGGCTGGAGTAGTGTTCTCCTTCACAGGATTCCACGACGCCCAAGTGATTACCGTCATCCGTCGACACGAACCATTTCCCGGGATAGAAGCACTTCGAAAAAGATTGCGTGGAAAAAACATTCTTGGTTTCAGGAGGGAAGTAATGAAATTCGGTCATTTCGACCAAGGGATCCTGGTAGGCGACATCGGGGCGATTGCAGACATCAAAGGTGCCAAATTTGAAGACAAAGGGGCGCTGCGGTAGCCTGGCAAAGGCTCGGCGTATAGCCGCCGGATGGCAATTCATCCCGTGGCGATCCTCCGTGCAGATAAACTCGTCCGCGTCCAGAGGAACCAAGAGTCGGGCACCTTGGTACTCTCTCATGTACTGGCTCAGGATCTGTCCTTTGCGCGAGAAGTCATACTCACCCACATCGTAAACGGTGAGTCCAGAATCCGTGTACTTTTGATACAGCGAAGTGCTTTCCGCGCCTGAGCCATGGTCGAGGATGACGAGGTTCCTCATTCCAACAATCGCCGCATGATACGCGATCCAGCGCATCATCAACTCCGGTTCATCGCGCACGAAGCAGAAAACGATAATCGCCGTCCCATAGCCCTTGATATCCGCTCGCTTTACGTCGCCAGGCATCTTGTTGAAGTACAGTGATGCGTTACGACGGTAGTCAGTGTTCCAGCGATGGTACGCAAAAGCGCCTCGCATATCGGGCTTTTCTGACCGGGGGATCTCGGAGAAAAATACCGGATAGAAGAGCCGGGGCGGCAGAAAGATCGCCTGATCCGCATCGATCATCGAACGGAAGAAGAGGGGACCCGTGTGCGCCACGATGTGCGCCATGTTCCGGTCGCCGATATTGAGCGGTTGGCGCAATACCTCAGCAGCGATCCGCAACAGAGTGGGATTACTTGGCGAGCAGGCGAAGAACCCGTTCGATACCTTGTCGTGTAGACCACTGTCTTCCTGACACAGAATCAGGGTCTCTCGGCGCAGGGCCAGGGCGATGGGTTCGATATCCTGCAGGGGCTTGAAGTCGAGATCGAAGTACCAACCCCCTTCACGGGCTAAAATCTGATAACGCAGAATGTCCGCCTTCTGAATCCCATGCGGCGCTTCGGCCATCCGTTCCAGCACTGCGGGTGGGAAACATCCGGGCGTTAGCTCCGCGTTCGTCCACAATTTGATCGTCCAATTGCAGTTGAGAAGCCGCCGCCAGCGTTTCAGGTTGGCCTCAGCGCTCGATGGCATCGGTTGGTCGCCAACCCAAACCAGATGCAAGGTTCGCGGGATAGCCGGGTGACAGCGATGCGCCTTGACGATCCGCGGTCGATGATGCCGCAGGCGCTCGACGTGGTCACCATGGGGGAAAATCAAAGGCCACTGTGACCGATAGGTTTCGATCAACTCAGCCCAAACCCTCAGTTCATCTTCAGGTTGGGGTTCGCCACGGTTCAAGGTATAGGGGAATTCGTCGTACAGGAACGTGTCCTGTGCGAAGGTTTCGACCGCAAGGCGAACCATGACGTGGTCGACATGGCCGCTCTGCGCCGACGGGCAAAACAGGACGTCGTCGGGCCTGAGGCGCTGGCGCAAGCACTGGCGAATGACGTTGACCAAGGCCAGTTCGCGCAGGTCGATGCCGTTAAACAAGTCCCGGAGTTCCGGGTAATAGGGTCTGGCAAAGACATCGTTGCGGTAGATACCATCGAGTAGGTCGAAGTGCCGGATTTTTGCACCAATTTTTCTGGCGGCCTCATGATCTTCACGCTGCCTGGTTCTCACACTGGCAGACGCATCCTGCGCTGATAGCCGTTGTGCAAGACGCGAAAACCCCACCCGGCGGGTCGGCACCCCGGCCATAACGGTCCAGATACAAACCGGGAACCCCTGTTTTACCCGCTCCCTGATGATCGGCGTACAGGAATAGACCGCATCGTCGAGATGCGGCGAAACGAAGATCTGCCTCGGTGGGTACATTGCGGGTGGGACTCAGTGCGGTTGTTTAATGGCGTAAAGACAGACAAACTCCTCGTCGGGAACCGTCAGGATGTCCCTTTCGCGGATGGCAAAGAAAGTCTGAATGATAGAGATCAGGTGAGCAAAGGAAGGGAGCTTGGTGTGCAGAGTCAGCCGATGGCGATCAATCTTGAAGATGGCCAAGCCCTCCGGCTTGAGGAATCTAGCCATGTTCTGGACGTAGCGTACACACTCCTCGTAGGTAAAATCATAGGCCGACAGAACCCCGAAACTCAGTACAGTATCGAAATGCCCCTGTAGCCACGGGTAGTTAAGGCCATCGTCGCTGGTCATGTCGAGCCTGTAGTAATAGTCCAGACCACAGATTGAGGCGATATCCGGGTGATCTGGAGCCTTGATGTCCACTACGGTAAGTTCCTGACCCGGAGCGATGACCTCCTTAATATATTTGTTGTAGAACTCGGCACCGACCTCGAGGATCCTGCCGGGCTTAAGTCGCGGGGCCATGACAAAGAACTGGTAATAACGATCCGGAAAGCGGCGCCAGAACGCTTGAATGGGCGGCTCCCAATGCGCGATTGTGTCGCCATAAGTGTACTGTTCCCGAATTGACCCGTCGAAATATCGCGTTATGGGGAGAGTGATCGCCGTATCGGTCTCGAACTGGACTCGATACTTCCAGTCAGTGGTGCTGAAGGCATTGCACGGCAAGGCAGCAACGTCAGCAGTTTTCTTGTCATCGTGCGTATCGGTCATTTGAAGGCTTTTCATAAATCCAAACCAACTCGACAAATTTTTTACCTTGAACAACCGGCCGAATCTGAGCTGCTTCATCGCCCATTATCAATATCCTGAGGCGGGCATCCACTTTTTCCGTTTCACGTTTCTGTTCAATTCGGATAATTTCTTCCGCCCACTGCTCTGGCGATTTGCTGGCCGCCACGCCAATAGATAAAAGGTTTTCTCTGTTATTACGCGGCTTCTTGGCTGGCTTGTCATGCACCTTGCTCAAATCCAAATGATCTACGGGGCGGCGGCAGACCAACGCTATTCGCCCGAAGGGGTGACTGGGCGCGTCGTTCACAAATAGCGCCTTGGTGCAGCGCGAAATGGCACGGGTGAGTCCTTCCAAAGTCACCTTTTTCCCATCAGGTAATACCCCCAGCAGTGCATCAAATTCCTTCCCGGCGATCAGCGTCCAATCACCTCGGTCTTTTACCCTGAGCTTTTCGATCAAGACATTCGCTGCCAATCCATGAGTAATGACGTGGTCGCTATGGGCAAGACATTCTGACAGCATTGCTGTTTGATTCATTTTTTGGGACTTGGCAGTCAATTTTTTCTTATCTTGTTTTTTATTAACCAGCGTGTCTTTTGTGCTCATGGGCAGGAATCGAATCGTGTCTTTATCAAGATCAGCAGCGTTAATAAGCATTTTCGCGGCTTCAACTTCGGCCAATAAGACAACGTGAAGGTCATGCTTATTTTGCAGATAATGAATAAGGCGAGTGGTGCCAGGGTCATCGAACACATCTTGAAAAAGCACTAAGGTAGCAGCAGTTTTATTTTGAGCCACGTCCAACGCCGCTACGGGATCGATCTGTTTGACCAATGCCTGATACTGAGCTTGAAACACTGGGTGTTCCTTTAATCGCCGAGCTTCGCTTTGCAGTTTAGGGAACAGGCGGTACATGCCCTCTAGTTGCTGGAAGATTTGTATTCGAGTTTTAGAGCTTAGTAACTCAGGTTTGTGTTGCGCCAAACGTTGATAGAAAGACAAGGTTTCCGGGATCAGTAATTCGCCTTCACGCAGTACGTCTCCGATCACGCTTTGCGCATGACGGCGGTGGTAATTCAACGCTTCAGCACGATAAGAGACCTTGCCTTTTTCAGCTAAGCTGATCCAGAACCACCAGTCACCAGAAAAACGGTATTGCTGAATCAGGCTGAGATCGCTATCCACGGCCTTCCGCCGAAACAGTACGGCACTCGCGTTGGGTATAACATTGACCGCCAAGAGACATCGATCAATGAGTTCTTTGCCGTTCATCGTGAAATGAGTGTGCCAGAAAGCCCCGTGATCTTTAGCATAATAATTTTTGTATTCAAATCCTTGGCTTTCCCCCATGCCATCAACCATGATGGAGTCAGTCCAAGCCATGACAACGTGATCATCAACGAATTCCTTAGCCAAAGTTTCTAGCAACGTGGGTTCACAGTAATCATCGGCTTCGGCAATCCAGACCAGATCGCATTTCGACTGCTCCAAACCCTTGACCCATTGCACAAAGGGATTACCGGTATTCACTGGATGCGTGATCACCTTGATAGGGATAGCGCTTTGAGCAACTATCGCTTGGATAATGTCGAGGCTGTAATCCGTAGACGCATCATCAAGAATAATAATTTCGTCCGGCGGCAAGGTTTGGTCAAGGATTGTATGCAACCGCAATTGCAGGTAGCGCCCATAATTGTAGTTAGGGACGATGACGGTAATGGATGGGCGCAGCGTGTCTTCATACCAGGCTTGGCGTTTGAGAATGCCTTTGCTGACTGCCTTGGCAGGCACACCCTCCAGCAGAGCCAGCAGTTTGCCCAAATAGGCCGGGTAACCAAAGTTTTTGCGGCAAAACTGGTGAACGTGTTCACTGATCCGCTGGCGGCGACTGTGGTCTTTGAGCAAAGCAGCCAATGCCGCGGACATAGCCGATACGTCCAAATACGGCACAAGGGCACCCGTTTGATCGTTCACAATATCGACATAGCCACCGCCACCATCGAAAGCGACAACCGGAAGACCCGCATCAAAAGCCTCCATGACGACACTGGGAAAGGGATCTTCACGACTGGTAAGGGCAAAGACATCAGCGGCTATGAAATAACGGGCTGGATTGTCTGTTTGACCCGTGATATAGATCTGCCTTTCCAGCCCAAGTCTTAAAATATCGGACTTAATAGAAGTTTCCAGCCAACCATGCACTTCACCGACCCAAATAAAAGCAAATTCTTCTGGTTCGGTTTGATGCTTACACAACTCTCCAGCAACTTGAATAAAAAGATCCAGACCCTTTCTAAGATCACCAAAACCACAACCCAAAACTATTTTCGATTTCTTTATGAAATTCAACTCCTGCCTTATTTCTTTCCTTAGAGAAGGTTTCTTATTGACATAAGGGTTAAAGACAATACCCTGAGGAGCTATAAGGATCTTTTCTGGATCTGGCCAGTATCTCTCAACAAATTCTTTGGCAACTACATCGGACGCAAAGACCAGATGATTAGAACACCCAGCAGAACGCCAACAAGCCGCATCAAGTCCATTTTCATGAATGACATTTGGCAATTCGTGAACCAAATTTATAACCCGGAAACCACACTTTCTTATCAATTCAAAAATATTTCCAGTGGCCACAGAACTACAAATCGCTCCTTCAATACCACGATTTGCCAAATCAAATAAAATATTTTCCAGGTCTTGTTGACCTCCTGGAAGTTTATCCACTACATAAGTAGTTGATAATTTTTCGTACTCTGGCAGTAACTCTCCACCTTTTAGGAGAATAAACGTAACATCAATTTCGAAATACCTCTTTAAACAATAAGCCATACTTAAAAGATTCTTTTGAGCACCTGCGGCAAAAGCATCATGCCCAACCATCAAAACATGTTGATATTTGTTAAGTCTTGAAAAATACAGATCAGGCCATTTAGCTTTCCAAAAAGTTTGATCTACAGAGTATTCCGCCATTTTTTTAGCTTTCTTGGTAGCCTCTAGTGCAGAATACCCAAAATAAGCATCAGGCTCTAGCACAGTGCCTTCTGCCCATTCATTCCAAGCATTGATAAACACCAAAGCCTTGCTGTATTCTCTCATCGCACGTCCTGTAGTAATAGCAAGCCATTCCTGATATTGCTTCACTGAAAATTTGTGATAGATGTGTGCAGCTTTCCCCTTGCGGGCTGTGTTATCCCAAGCAAGCATACAACTCTGATGAAGAATATAAGGTTCTCGGTATCGGCGCATAAATCCATTAGAGAATACCGAATACTCAAAAACATGGCCTGTTATATTCGCAACCGCCTGCGGCAAATTTGTAAGATGTTTATACCAGTCTAATTCAGGATATTTCTTCCACATTGAATGAGGAGGAAATTCCACTGCTGCATCAAATCCCAAAGGGCGCGGATCATCAAAATTAAATGATTGCACCGCACAAAGATGAAGATCACCAATACCTTCTTTACGACACCATTCTCGCCAGACTTTCGCAGTTTTCCTAGGTTTTGCTAATTTATCAGGTCGGTAAATGAGTAGAACCGGTTTGCCATTAAAACGAACGTAATCCGGGTGACAGAGTAGTGGGGCGACATCTCGAATAAATCGGAAATCAGATTCGGGGCTGTGGTTTTGGGCAAGCAGAACTTCCCCGCTTTGGCCGTCCCAACTGCGCGTCCAATCTTCATTAGCCCAACAGATGCAGAAAGGGAAAGGCCCCGTTTTTCCGTCCACCAAATCTTGCAGGGGCCGGTCGAGTATCCGCTTACCCTCAAACCAATAGTAGTAATAACAGAAGGCATCAATTCCGTAACGCCTAGCGAGTTCAAACTGCGCATTAGCCGATTCGGGCAAACGAAGATCATAATAACCCAATGCTGTCGGACGACGAGGTTGCAAGTGACCGTCAAATAATGGGGTAGCCGCAGTGACATTAGTCCATTCAGTAAAACCCTTGCCCCACCATTGATCGTTTTCCGGAATAGGATGAAACTGGGGAAGGTAAAAAGCGATGATTTGCGCCGACTTGATCTGTCTTGGGGATAAAATCCGATCCAATCGTGAAAGCAGTTCCGATTCTTCTGGCAGGTGTTTTAGTGCCTCGCGCAGACAGGTTTCCGCTTCAATTTCCTGGCCATTGGCGAGCAGAATGTCAGCATAAGCACCATACGCTTTTGGATCTTTATTATTTAAGGCAATGGCTTGACTAAATTGGGCAAGGGCATCTTTGCTCTGGTTATCTTGCTTGAGTAGATAGCCAATCTGGCAGATCAGATCATAGCGACGGGCAGTATCCTCTTCTGGATTTTTATTGAGCGATTTTTCGATCAACTCAATTTGTTTTTCGACATCAGTCTTGATAAAACGGGTATTAGCGCGGGCTTTACGGGCTTGAATAGCAGCCAGCGTATTATTCCAGATCGAATCATCCAAAAACGGGTAGAGGAGATCGTCTTCAGGGGACGTAGGCAGTGGCATCAAGTAATTACGAGTTTCGATATTCCAATCCAACTCGCGTACCCGAAAGGTCAATTGATGGACTGCACCATCCAGTAAATTGTCAGGGATTAGGAAAGTAAACCGACCGGTATCACCGCTTTCGTCAATGAACCCGTCGTTATAAATAGCCGCGATAATCTCATCATCGTCTAGTAATTGGATTGAGAAACGGCTATTCGGGTTAGCGTGATCCTTGAACCACCCGGAAATCTTATGTCGCTCGATAAAGCCATCAATAAAATGACTAAATTGCGATTCAAGCTTGAGACGATGCGGACCACCGGGGAGGATAGCATCGCTGCCGGCGATACGTGCTTGGATCTCTATGTCTCTACCCCGAAAATACTTTGCAGGAAGTGGAATGCGAAAACCAATTTGGAGGCTGTTTATATCAGCGCGGGGATAGCCCGTCTGTTCCTCTGCGATCACTTGCCCTTCTGCTAAAATCTGAACACTAACCGGTTTCTCCGGGGTGGTTTTATCAATCGCCCAGCCGGTGGCGCAGCATTCATGAATAGCATCAAAATGACCTAATAACTCATTGCTACCCAATTGTTTTTCTCCAAATTGGTTCGTTTCCATGGTGTCGCTGATTTTGCTACTGGTAGAATCCAGTGCTTGCGCCCGGCACGCCAGCAAATCCGGGTCATCTGGATTATAGCGCAACCCTTCATCAATAATACTCATCGCCAATTCAAAAGCATGACGTTTCAGAAACACACCCGTTAATTCCAGATAATTAGGGATAAACTGGGGATAAAGCGCCATCCCTTCTCGATAGTCCGCTATTGCTTCGTCGATGTGGCCAAGTTCCAGTAAGATCTCGGCCTTGGCATGGAAAAGCCCCGGATTTGCCCCCATCTGAATGATTGCGCTCTCAATAACCATTAGCGCCTCACTGAGTCGTCCCACTTGGCGTAATGCGTGGACGAGTTGCGGGTAAGGTGCCCAGGCCGGCCGCAGGTTAATAACCAGATACCATTGCGCTACCGCCGCTTCCCACTGATGAGTTCGTTCCAGGGAAATGGCCAGATTTTGGTGCCAATCCAGGTCGGACTGCTTCGCCAAGGCGTTTTGGTACGCGATAATCGCTTCCGCATCATTCCCTTGTTGAGCGAAGACTTGGCCAAGCATAGCCCAATGGCGCGGCTGTGGATGTCCGAGATCTATCACGCGCCGGACATGATGCATGGCGCGGTCAGGTTGAGCGAGGCTGAGCGCTAATTCGCCACAAAGTCCATGCAGTTCCGGGGCATCGGGATAATCATTCAGCCCACGACAACCGGTATCTAGCGCCGCCGCCAAACGCCCCCAACGTTGCAGCGCCAAGGTCAACTGGTGAAAAACTGGTAAAGGCGTTCTACCGTTCGCCGCCAGCACCCATTCACAGCAGCGGATCGTGTCGAAAGTGTGGCTCGATTCCCAAGCGCGGCGGGCGGCTTCCAGATGGTCAGCTTCCATCGATGGATCTAACCCGGTTGCGACAATTTCGGCGGCGACCGTCGCCGTCGCCATCCCACTCAGTGTTCCCCACGTGTCCGCTCGATCCAGCAGGTCAAAGACCAGACGGTAACGTCCGGGCATTCCTGGCGAGGCCACAGGGCAGGTGATGTCCACCGATTGGCCAGGTTCGACCGGCAAAGGAACCGGTATCGCGTCAGCCGCCCAGCGCACTAAATCGCCCGGTTCATCGTACCAATGATAGCCCACCGCCAGCGCATGATCGGCGTTCCAAGGGCATGGACTGCCATTGATGAGGGTGACGGGTATGGAAACCGTAGCGTTCATCGTCCATTCCAGCGGGTCTGGAACCTGCCATTGTGGGGAGCGGGCTTCGGCAGGCAACGGCAGCATCGGTGCCGTAAGCTGGGCCAGTCGCGCCTCGATCCGCTCGGCTAACAAACTGGCTGACGCCCCCTGATCAATGATCGAAGTGTGATCGCCGGGAAGGACATCGACACTCATCCCGGCTGGGAAGTATTCCGCATTGGCCTGTAACCATTCGGGCGAGTGGCAATGATGCGCAAATGACCCACGGCTGGCGATAAAGTGCGCGACCCGTCCAGGATAGTGCTGTTCAACGGGTTGGTCGATCAGTCCTACCAGAGGGACGGGATGACCTCGAGCCAACAGGCGTTGCGCCATTTCCAAAGCGACCCAGGCTCCCCGACTGTGTCCGAGCAGTACAAACGGTCCGGGTAGGCGATGGGCGAGAATCTCCTGAACATAGTGTTCAGCCAGCGCCTCCACTAAAGGAGCGGTGGCCGCCATAACGCCAAAACCGCTGTCCATGCCAATCATCGGACGATGCGCCAAGGCCGGAGCCAGACCCGCATAGGCTCCACAGCAATACAGCGGGATGCCGCTGGCGTCGGGATTCAGACGCATGAGCAGTGAGTCCTGGGCCAAGCGCAGATTGAGGCGACTGACTTGGAATGCCATGAATGCCCGATACACGGCATCGTCCAAGGGGCTAGCCGTTGCCAAGGTCGGTTTGACCCACGACGGTTCCTGGTTCGCATCCGTTGTCGCGGCCAACGCCTCGGCCAGTGGTGCAATCGTGCTGAGTTGTTGCAACACCGCCAGCGGCAGACGGCATTGCAAAGCCGATTCCAGCGCCTGAACCAACCGGGTGGCCAGCAGGGAGGTTCCGCCTAGGTCAAGAAAGCGGTCATGAATCCCCGGCGGCGTTTCCAAACCGAGGATATCCTGCCAGATCGCAGCGAGGCGCTGTTCCAATGCCGAACGGGGCGGGACGTAAACCGTGTCGAGATGATTCCGTTCCCGGCTTGGTGCGGGTAGGGCTTGACGATCCACTTTTCCCGCCGCACCGATGGGAAATGTCGCCAGAAAGACGAAAGCGCTGGGGACCATAGAGTCCGGCAGTTTCTCCGCCAGAAACTCGCGCAAGGCTGAAACTGAAGGTGGCATCGCACCGGATGGGATCGTGAAATAGGCGACCAATCGTTGATCGCCCGGACGATCTTCCCGCACCAGCGCCACGGTAGCGCTAATCTGTGGGTGACTGCGCAGGGCCGCTTCAATTTCATTGAGATCAATCCGAATGCCTCGCAAATTCGCCTGCATATCGGTACGACCTAAATAAACAATCTGGCCATCGGCCAGGATATGGCCCTGGTCACCCGTCCGGTACAGGCGGTCTTCGGGATCGGCGGACAGCGGATTCTGGATAAAGCGCTGAGCGGTCAACTCAGGATCATTGAGATAGCCTTGAGCAACGATGGAACCGCCGATGCAAATCTCGCCCGGCTCGCCTTGGGAAACCGCTTGTAGATCCGACGACAGAATACAGATGCGGGAAATAGAGATCGGGCGACCGATGCGATATTCAGGATAGCGATCATGGGGTTGACAGATCCGGTAGGCCGCGCCGGGCGCTTCCGTAGCGCCGTAAACCACATGCAAGGTAGCCCCCAAACAGGAAAAGTAATGCGTTTCCAAATCCTGGGGCAAGGGTTCGCCCGAACACACGACATGCCGTAAGCTTCGGCATTGGCTGATTTTCGGTAAATCCAGCAACACCCGCAGCATAGAGGGTGTTAAACGTATCAGCGTCACGCCATGACGGATGATCAAATCCACCAGATAGTCGAGATCGTGGCGCAAGGCCGCGTTCGCAATGACCGTGCGAGCACCGCTGGTCAGCATCGACAGCACTTCGCCCTGAAAACCCACCAGATTGCAGGTGGTTTTTAAAATACCGCAATCCTGTGCAGTAATGCCGTAATACTCTTCAAAATGATGGCCATAACTGGCCGAGAGTTGACTGTGTTGGTGAATGACGCCCTTGGGCGAACCCGTTGTTCCAGAAGTGTGGAAAATCAGCGCTGGATCGTCACCAGATACCGGAAAATCCAGGTTCCGAGTGGGCTGACGGGCGATCTCGGCGGCTTCATTGTCAATACAGACCGAATGGCTAATTGCAGGCAATCGTTCTCGTAGGGAATGCTGGGTCAACGTTAAGAGGGGATGGGCGTCGATCATCAGTAATTCGAGTCGCGCTGCCGGATAAGTAGGTTCCAGAGGTATACAGACACCACCGGCTTTTAAAATACCGAGAACCGCCGCCATGAGATCGAAACCGTGTTCCATACACAGCCCTATGCGAATACCGGTTCCGACGCCGACACTGTGCAGGTAATGTGCTAACTGATTCGCCCGGTTATTCAATTCACCATAGGTCATCGAGTCATCGCCATGGAGCACGGGAAGAGGAATTTGCAACTTTTTTTTCATAAATACAGCAACGTTATTCTACAGTCTGTTGTGCAGGAGATGGCGACCACTGATACCATTCGATAGCGCAAATCTCTTGAAAGCCCCATCGCTGGAGTATGGGATAAGAGGTGTCCCGAACCGCATAAACGGTGATCGTGTCGATGCCATCGGCGTACACATCAGCCAAGCGCTGCCGAATCAGCGCCTTATAAATTCCCTTGCCGCGATGCTCAGGCACTACACCGGAACCTCGCAGCGAGACGATGGGATAGTGTGGGATATAGGTACAGTTACCGAAACCAACAGGTTCACATCCGTTTTCATCAGGATAAGCAAGGTATAATTGTGAACGGATCTCCGCTGGGGTTGGTAGATGACTGTAAATATAATGAGCTACTTCTTGAGACAGTCCATAAGCGCGAGTAATCACCGTGATGGTGAAAGCGATCTCATTCGGCTCAACTTTCCGAATGTGTATCTTCGGGTTTTCAGGAAGCCGAGGGAAAGGTGCTTTTAAGTACATTCCCGCCAGTTGATGAAAATGAGGGGTTGGAATAAATCCATGAGCGAGCAATCTGTCAGGAAGACCTGCATCGATCTCCATCGGACCGACTACCCAAGTAAATCCTTTGTTGCGCTCGGAGAAAAAATCCAGTACTTGTTGAATTTTTCTATCTATTTTATCCGAACTAACCAAGCTAACTAATCCAATGCGATTAGCAAAAGGTTCATCCAGTGATGAAACCCAACCACGGATTCCGGGTATGTTCAAAGGATCCCCGTTGCCGGTTATTTTCGGCAGCAAAAACATGCTATCGAGGATAATTTCCGCAAGCTTTTGCTGATTCAACAATTCAGTCCCCGACGCAATAGAGCATCAAAGTAATCGATAGTGTGGATGAGACCTTCTTCAAGGGGTGTTATCGGTGTCCAATCTAAAAATTGTTGGGTCAAGGCGATATTCGGGCAGCGCTGTTGTGGATCGTCTACTGGCTTGTCCAGATAACGCAATGGCGAGCGGCTGCCGGTCAAGCGCAGCACCGTTTCCGCCAATTCCCGGATGGTCAATTCCACGGGATTGCCCAAATTCACCGGCCCGGTAAAATCGGCGGGGGTCGCCATCAGTCGCGCCAACCCCTCGATCAAGTCGTTTACATAACAGAACGAGCGAGTCTGTTCGCCATCCCCGTATAGCGTGATCGGTTCACCTTGGAGTGCCTGGACGATGAAATTGCTGACTACCCGGCCATCGTTGGGATGCATCCGGGGGCCATAGGTGTTAAAAATGCGGGCGACCTTGATCTCCAGTCGGTGCTGGCGATGATAGTCAAAAAACAAGGTCTCCGCGCACCGCTTACCCTCGTCGTAGCAGGCGCGCGGGCCGATAGGATTGACCCGGCCCCAATAAGCTTCCGTCTGTGGATGTACTTCCGGATCGCCATAGACCTCACTAGTTGAAGCCTGGAGAATCCGCGCCTTGACTCGCTTGGCCAACCCCAGCATGTTGATTGCCCCATGGACGCTGGTTTTGGTGGTCTGCACCGGATCGAATTGATAATAAATTGGTGAGGCCGGGCACGCCAGGTTATAAATCTGATCGACCTCAACATAGAGCGGAAAGGTGATGTCGTGCCGCAGCAACTCGAAGCGTGGGTGATCCAGCAGGGTGGTAACATTATCGCGGGTACCAGTGAAGAAGTTATCGACGCAGAGTACTTCATGACCCAAATTGAGCAACTGCTCACAGAGGTGTGAACCGAGAAAACCAGCGCCACCGGTAACCAAAACCCGCGGGCGAAAAGAGATATTCATCCGGTCGTTTCCTTCAGGGTATCCATATCTCACCAAATTGCTTATTTAACAGAAAAGGGCGTTCAATAGTTGCCAAATTTAAAATAGGCGATGTATTACTGACCACGAGCATAAGCTAAATCCTCATCAAGTTCTTCTTGACCATAATGTCGTGGTATCTGATTTTCACCTAATATCTGGCCAAAATCATATTTATGCATTCCAGCCAGTCCCCTAGCCTTGCCAAAAGTCAAAAGACCTTGAGCATATAAGGAAATCGCCAGATCTTTCTTTAATTTTTCGGTGATTTGATCTTCCGGAAAGCGTATAGCGTGAATAATGGCATCGGGTATTTGTAACTGTAGACTCATTGAATTACTCCTCACGAAAAGCCTTCCGCCAGTGTTCAGTCAGTGGCGAAATCAGATAATCTAGGAACGTCCGCGTCCGGGTCTTAATAAAAGCTGTCACTGGCATCCCCGGCGACAACGTAATATCGGCCATCCGCGCCAACTGTGCCTGATCCAGGCGAATGTGGCTCATAAAATAGAGCATGCCCGGCTTTCCAGGATCTTCCTGGGCGTCACCAGCGACATAAGTGACCTCGCCATCCACCAGTGGTGTGGTGCGCTGATTAAAGGCATTGAGCTGAACATCCGCGCGCTGGCCAATATGCACATTATCAATATCCTGATTACCCACCTTGACCTCGACCACCAGTTCATTGTCCTGCGGCACAATATCCAGTAACGGATCGCCGGGCCGAATTACCCCGCCAATCGTCGTAACTTTCAGTGCCATCACCTGGCCACCAATCGGCGCGATCAGGACACTCCGCTCCTGCGCACTGCGAGCTGGACGCAGGCGTTCTTCCACTTCAATAATTTGTTCACGGGTTTTCTTGCGTTCGACTTCCGCTTCTTCCATATAAGTGTTGCGCACCGCGATAATCCGCAGTTCCTGATCGGCGATTTGCTTTTGCAGATCGGCCACTTTCGCCGCCTGGGAATGGAAACGCTCTTTCTTTTCCGCCAGCGCCTCTTTCTTCTGCAAGAGCAGCGTCCGTTCAGCAAACCCCTTTTGCGCCATCGCTTCCGTAGATTTGACCAGTTCGCCGGTATAGCTCAGGCCTTCCTGAATTGCTGCAATTTCCTCACGGGCGCTGGTCGCGGCCGCCCGAGCCTGGGTGATGCCCTCCCGCAAGAGCTTGATTTGATCATTCAGATTTTTGCGCCGGGCTTCAAACAGTGAAAGCTCGGTCTGATAGAGCGTCATGATTTTAGGATCCTGCCGGGCGGTCAGTTCCTGGGGTAGCACGAAGTGTTCCGACACGCTGCGTTCCGCCAGCAAGCGCTGTTCCTGGACCGAGAGCGCGTCGAGTTGATCCGTCAGAATATTCAACGCAGCGCTGGTCGTGGTGTCTTCCAGCAGGATCAGTGGATCGCCCTGCTTGACGACGCTGCCATCAGCCACATAAATCGCCCGGACCATGCCGCCTTCCAGATGCTGAATGGTCTTGCGATTGGTCCAGATCTTGACCACGCCCGGTGCAACAACGGCGCTACCCAAGGGTGCCAGGGAGGCCCAGGTCAGCGAGCCGCCGACGAACAGGATGCATACCAGCATCCCCTTGCGGGCAATGCGGCCAAAGTCATGCTGCCCTTTACCAGCTATCAGGTCGGTCATTGATTTTCCTGTTCCTAAAATTTATGCAAAGTTCAGACATTTCGCTCTCCACTGATGACGGCCTTTATTGGATTGAATCAGCGCCTGTTCAGAGAGTCATGCAGATATTTCGGAAGTGCGCCCAGCAATAGGTGTTGATTTCGCCCGGCCTTAGACGGGTTGCCAGGTAAAGGTGCGCTGTAGACTCCAGTGGCGCGGGTAAAAACAGATGAACGGCAGATCGCCCATCGGCGGGCACCGTGACCCACTCGGAACAAAAACCGGCAGTGAACTGCTGTATGTCACTCTGCCACTCAATATCGACAGGCGCAGCGATCAGCACCTCGGCCTGGATATGTTGAGTACCTGTGGGACACGCATTATTCAACCGACCCAGGGCAGGCACGTTATCAATGGGATGCACCAGAATTACGTCTTCGCCCTCATGCATCACGAAACCGGGATGATCAGTTAAATTTTCAACGCTACGCATGACCTCAATGGGAACCGGCCAGCATTGAGGCAGGGTGGTATCCGGGGCAAAGGCGGAGGTGAGCGGCGGATCAGGTGGAGATTGGATGAATGCCGTGTTGGCTATCATTGGCGCATGGGTTAATCCTAATCCATAATGCAAAAGAATGCTCTGAAACATGCGAAGATAGATTTCTTCATTATTTTCTGGATTAGCAACCGGCATTTTTTTAGTAAAAATCGTTTTATTTAATATTTTATTCCATTCCTCTTTAACATTATTTTTTTTATAGAATACTTCTGTGCTTTTCCTGGCTTCTATTCCCTTTTTAATTCTGAATTCCTGATCGCTAAGCATTTGGATAATTGCTCTTGCTGCAGCATTTTTATCACCTTGAGAGACTAAAATTACACCCTTTTTTTCATCCAAAATATCTACATTAGGTAACTCATACGCAACAGACGGTATTCCGAAGGCTCTACTTTCAATAAGAGCCATTGAAAATGATTCATGGTAAGAAGTGGTCAGATAAACCGATGACATTAAGTAGAAATGTGAAATATCTTTAAAATAACCGCATAGTACAACATTTTCCGTAAGACCTAGTCTTTCTATCTCAGATTTGAGTTCATTTTTCTGAACAGAGCTTTCACCTTTCCCAAGCATAATAAGCTTGGCTTCAGGCATTTCCCGAACTACCTCAGCAAATATATGAATTGGTTCAACATATCGCTTTTCGATACTAAAACGACCTACCCAAATAATATTTAGCGCATCTAGCTTGCTCTGCTGGATTTTATTGATATCCGAGAACAATGGATTTGGAGTACATACTGTTTTAATGCCAAACAATGTCCAAAATTTAAGGTCTACATGAGTTAATACTATTACCAGATCTGCAATTTTATAAACGTGGATTTTTTTTAAGACGCCCGTATCCCTCCAAAACATACTACTGGAAAAGCATTCGTGGCTTGATACTATTGCGGGAATACCAACCGTTTTAACAACCAGCAAATCATAAATGAGCATGGGTGAAGAACTGGCATTGTGTATAAAAATATCGGTTCTTCGAGGATTCTTGTGGAAATCGGCGCTTTATGTAACATAAAAATTGCATTTCAATAAATAGCTAATCGATAACTAACTGATTTCTTCGTCTGTAAAAAAAACCACGCTATAACCAAGATCAATCCACACCGGAATTAATAGCGATAAAACCCTTTCCACCCCTCCATTGCGCATTCGATGGTAAAATACGCCAATTCTTTTTATCTTTGCTTTCTTAACTTGCAGTGATGAGGAACCCAGGGTTTTCTGTGCAATAATTTCTTGTTGATCATAGTGGTTTCTTGCAAGAAAAGTGATGATTTTTTTACTATCCCAATGCTCTAATAAAATATCGAAGCCTGCGGCACAATCCGCATTCGGTAGCATATAAAACCAGTACCACATACATTCATCCATAAATTTTTTTTCCAGACTATTAACGACATCATAGTATTTATTCAATGCATTTTGCTGAATGAGAAATTTTCTTAGCTCTTGAACTATCCTGTGTTGTTCGCAAAGCGATTTTATTTTTATTAAACCATTAATATTTTCTCCGGTCATCCCCAACCCGAAGTAATAATTATATAATGGATCACCATCGATTCCTAAATAAGATTCACTGAAATACGATATAATAAAATAAGTGTAGAGATCTTCAGCCATGTTGCAATAAAAATCTCCAGTGAATTGGTATGATTTTTTACACAAGCCTGCTTCGTATATTTTATTCCACATAGACCACTTATAATTTGATTCGATAAAGCACCTATTAAATACATCTTCTTTTTCCAAAATATCCTGATAAGGTTTGACGAATTCCATTATTCCACGCAAATCGGTTTTCGTCGAATTGCCAATTACTTTTGTTGGGAAATGACAAATATCCATCTTTTTTTCGGTCATTTTTTTATACAACACATCACATGCATTCAGTTCTAAATTATCATCTCCATCAACAAATATTATATAATCTCCTTTCGCAATTTGAACACCAGATTTTCTTGCCTGTAAGATACTTTTATTTTCAGGATGTTCAATCACGATAATCCTAGGGTCTTTTTTAGCATAATGATCTAAGATAGATTGGCAGTTATCTGAACTATGGTCATCGACACAAATAATTTCAATATCTGAAAGCGTTTGCGAAATCAAGCTATCGAGGCATCTGGGGAGATGCTTTTCAATATTGTAAATCGGTACAATAATCGAAATTTTAGGATTTTTCATTTGTTTTACCACCATTTTCAAATAGTTTTTGTATATGTCTTTGTGTTGGAGCATAACTATGTGGAATAGATAAAATCTTGTCAATATTGGACTTAGAATATTTAGCACCAATAAAGTCAAACATAGCTTTCAGTTCCTGTCCATTGGCAACAATATTTTCATAAGTTATCTTAAAACAATTAGAATGATTTATGCAATATTCTTCAAAAAATTTTTCTATTTTACCAAGATTAAATTTTGCTGTTTCAGGCTCCACATTTACCCACCAGCCACTTTTAATAACCTGCTCAATATTTCTTGTATTGAAGATAAACCCAACATTGGGAAATATCTTGGCTAAAAAATTGAGATATAATAATAGTTCATTCGGTACATCAATATATCTGATTTCTTTAAATCCATAACAAAAAATTTCGGAGGCGTCTATTTTATCCGCCAATAGAAGATCATGCACCATATTCTGGATGTGCATCAGAACTAATTCTTCATCAGGCAATCCAGCTCCATAGAATGGATTATTCGGCATAGTTTGATTGTAATTTTCTTTTTTATTTAGGATAATTTTTTCATAGAATTCAAATAGATAAAATATTGCATTGTAATTTTCTCCTCTAATCAGGCACCCATCAATAGAATTCAAAATCCCCTGTAATAAAGTAGAACCACTGCGTCCGTAAGTAATAATGAGAATAGAATCAAAATTTAAATGGCGCTTATTCGGGCGCAACCGCACCTGGGTATTTTCCAGTTCGTCATCGCTTTCCGCGGGAACGTCGTCTGCTTCCCTCAAGCTTATGCTGATATCGCACATGTCTACAAACTACAAGTGAGAATCAAGCATTAGTTTCCAACTCTCCCGCACCAGGTTTGGCCTGACGCGGGAAGCGCGGCGTTTTGCTGGAATCGGCGCTCAGGGCGGGGTCGGCTTGGTCCTTGTAGAGAATTTCCAGAATCGTCGCTCGGGGTCCATAGTGCGTCTGCCGACCCTGATTCAACACCAGCAGCTTATCCACGTCTTTCAGCACCGAAGGCTTGTGGCTGACGATCACCACCGTGACGCCCATGGTTTTCAATTCCCGCAAGGTTTCCAGTAACCGCATTTCTGCCTGACCATCCAGACTGGCGTTCGGCTCATCGAGGACGACCAGCGCCGGATCGCCATACAGCGCCCGAGCCAGCGCCAGCAATTGCCGCTGACCGCCGGACAGCGTATTCCCGTTTTCACCAATCTCGGTATCGTAGCCCTTGGACAGGCGCAGGATCAATTCGTGAACCCGAGCCAACCGTGCGGCCTGAATGATCGCCTCTTCCTGTTGTTCGATCTCACCCATGCGGGCGATATTCTCAGCAACCGTGCCGGAGAACAACTCAATCTGTTGCGGCAGATAGCCCAGATATTGCCCCAATCCGGCTTGCATCCAGGGATGAATATCCGCCCCGTCCAGAGTGACCCGTCCGCTGGTGGGGGGGAACAGGCCGACCAGCAACCGAGCCAGCGAGGTTTTGCCCGAGGCATTCAGCCCCACCACCCCCAGACTCTCACCGGGCAACAACTGGAAGGACAGGTTGTTCAAAATCAACCGGTCCTTTAACACCAGATGCACCCGTTCCACCGCCAGCATCCCCAGCGGGCGCGGCAGATTCAATCGACTGGCTCGCGCCTCGATCTGTTGCTGATGGTCGCTGGCGACCACCCGCAGCCGCCCGTAGGCTTGCCGGGCCTTGACGAACGCTTTCCAGGCACCGATCACGCCGCCAATCGGCGACAGCGCCTGGCCCATCAGAATCCCGGAAGCGATCATGATGCCCGGTGACATATCTGGGGTATTGATGATCAGCCAGGCGGCGGTCGTCAGGCCGAGCATACGCATCAGGCCACGGATAACATGCGCCAAACCGTTAATGCGACTGGTGGCGTCGGTAGAGCTTTCGTGAGTGCTCAAGTAGGCGTCGTGCAACCGCAACCAGCGCCGCCCCACATCGTCGCGCATCCCCAAGCCCATGATGGATTCATGATGCGCCAGCGCCTCACGCAAAAAACGCTGGGCGCGCGTTTTGGCTTCGCCGGAAACCGCCAACGCTTTTTTCTCGACCAGTTCCTCGGCAATCGCCAGCCCGATCATGATCACAGCTCCAATCAACGTCACTAGCGCCAGCAAGGGGTGAAATAAATAGATAATGCCCAGGAAAACCGGAAACCAGGGAATATCGAAAAACGCCTTAACCGGCTGGCTGAGAAAAGCAGACAGCGCCTGCACATCCTCCAGACTCTGATCGCGGTTCTGACCCGGCGGCAACCACTGCCAGAGCGTTTCAATCGCTGGAATACGCAACTGGCGCTGGGCGAAACTGCCGAGCCGATTGAGTAATTGCGCCCGAATCGCATCCAGCCAGCCGGCGATAGCCAAGGCGAACAGGGTGATCAGGAACAGCATCAGCAGGGTTTCGTTGCTGCGGCTGTTCAACACCCGGCTGAATAACTGCAGCATGAACAGTGCCGGAGCCAGCATCAGCAGATTGATGATGAAGCTGAAAAAGCCGACGATCAGCACCGCCGAGCGGAATCGGCGCAACAAGGCTTGCATGGATTCGTAATTTTCCGGGAAGTTATCGCGTCAGGGAGGCAGGTTTTAAATGGATCGGCGGCGATTCAGCTAGTTGGGTGAAGATTTCCTGATACCGCGCCAGACTGGTCTGCACATTATAGTGGAGGCGGATATGTTCCCGGGCGGTTCGCGCCAGCGCCGCCATCCGGTTCGGATGATTCAGCACCTCATCAACCCGGTCGGCGATCTGCCGGGGCGAGAAGAAATCCACCAGCAGGCCATTTTTACCCTCCTCGATCACGTCACGCACCGGTGCCGTGTCCGAAGCGATGACCACGTTCTGCGCCGCCATCGCTTCCAGCATCGACCACGACAGCACGAACGGTACGGTCAGGTAAACATGCACCGCCGAGACCTGCAACAGACGCAGGTACTGAGCAAAGGGGAGATGACCCAGGAAAATCACCCGCTCGGGATCAATGCGCACTTCTCTCAGCATCCGTTCCCGGTAGGTTTGCCCGTGGGGTAAGCGGGGACTGTAGCTGACGCCGTCGCCACCCGCGATCAGGATCAGGCACTGGGGACGCCGCCGACAGATTTCCGCCGCCGCCCGCATGAATTGGTGCAAGCCCCGATACGGTTCCAGATTGCGTGTAGCGTAGGTCACAATCTCCTGGCCGGTTCTTACAATGCGCCCATCCGGCAGTTGCAGCACCGCCTGTGGATCTGGAGTGAGTATTGCCGTGTCGACGCCTTCGTGCAAGACTTCGATTTTATCTTTATACTCTGGAGGGAATAGCGACCGCTGCCAGGGCGTGGGGCTAATGCCGTAATCCATGGCTGACAGACTTAATAAAAAAGGCGCATTTTTAGTGCGAATTTGCCATTCGCTTTCCTGGTTAACATGAGCCGGAAACTCGAGATCAAATCCGAAATCAGCGCCACAAGCTTGGTAATAGAATTCACAATAACCGATCAGTAGCTTTTTCGGGAAGACATCTTTGAAGTACAACGCCTCGCCCCAACCGAGATGCGCCAGGGTGATGTCCGGTGTGAACCCCTGGGCTTTGAGTCGCTCCAGAACCCGTGCGACCGCCTGACCCTTGTGGACTGCCATTGTAAACTGAGCAATGGCCGGATCGGCGTTTGTAATTGCAGGGGTTTCTTTTGTGCTATATGCCTTATAGTTAATTTTGTCAAAAAGCGTCATATTTATATCATGTTGGTTTCCGATAGCCACCACTCGATTTTGACCGAGTGTAGCCATTTTTTTAGATAAATGGCTAAATTGTCCTGGGAAAAATTGATGGATAAAAAGAATATTCATGAAGACTGCTCTATAATCTGGGATTGCGTATAACGTCGCACTTGAAATTTCAAATGACTTAAATCGACAATCACTTCACAACGACGGGAGAAAACCAGCCATGTCCACCATCGATCCCAATCAGGGCATACCGGGTAGTGACCAAACAACGGGCGACGTACTCGGTGGAGGCCAGGA
>JFJP01027055.1_pt1 | contig 41160 bp, 59 predicted proteins | sample 431651 | NCBI WGS metagenome assembly JFJP01 (sample SAMN02602958, study PRJNA72255) | Microbial mat metagenome, whole genome shotgun sequencing project. | biome: fresh water; feature: sink hole; material: water; isolation source: purple microbial (photo- and chemosynthetic) mats found in...
TTTGAAAAAAAAAAATATGGGGAATTTATTTAAATCTTGAAAATATCAAAAATGGGCAATATGGCAAAAAGTTGTAAAGAGATTACTTTCTTTAAAAAGAAAAAAACTCACGTTCCATCACCAAAAACGAAAGCAAAAGAGGAAAAAGCTGAAAATTATCCAATGGAAAGCCCAAACACATTAAAAAATCCTCAAGAAAATCACGAAATGAACCTCGAGAAAAAGTTTAAAGAGGAAAATTTTGATGAAAAAGATTTTGAAAATTCTTTCCAATCGATCCCAAACGTTTATTCCTTTTATTTCGTGGATTTTCTTTATATACAATTAGTCAAAAAACATTATTCTATACAATTCCAGTGAAAATGATAGCTATTTCAGTGAGGAAGATCTTTTGTATTATAAAGAAAAATTTCAAGAGGTAGAATCACAAAAATCATTAAAAAAAATTAGTAAGTCAAAGAAAATAAGGTTTCAAAAATGTTTTACCAAAGGATTTTAATATTTATTTTAATATTTCAGATGGAAAGAAGGAGAACAGATTGGAATGGGTTCTTTTGGAACAGTTGTTCTCGGTTTTAATAAAGAAACAGGAGAATTAATGGCTGTAAAACAAGTCCGTTTAATTGGGTTTAACACATCCTCTGAAGTAAACAAAAATAAAATTTATCATTAATAATATATTGATTGACAGAGAATTAAAGCTTTGGAAATCGAATTCAATCTATTGAGTCAGTTAAAACATAAGAATATTGTCAGATATATTGGCACTACAAAAAATAAAGAAACCTTTAACATTTTTTTGGAATTCGTAGCTGGTTATAACTTTAAAAATAGATGAGTTTCTTTATTCATTTCGACAAAATAATAGGAGGATCAATCTCTTCTTTATTAGGAAAATATGGAAGTTTTAAAGAAAATATCATTCGGTTATACACCAAACAAATTTTAGAAGGATTGGAGTATCTGCATTATAACAATGTTCTCCATCGAGGCTTTCACTAAAATTAAATTAAATATTTTATTCGTTTTTTAATAGACATAAAGGGTGCCAATGTTTTGGTCGATAATAATGGGATTTGCAAATTGGCGGATTTCGGAAGTTCGAAAAGAATTTGTGGGATCTATGAAAATGAAAGATATCATTCATTAAGTGGAACAGCTAATTGGATGGCTCCAGAAGTTATCCGACAAACTGGGTCAGGAAGGTTATTTTTTTTAAAATCAAATTTTTTCCTCATTTATTTATTTTCTTTATTTACTTAAAGGTTTGCAGATATTTGGAGTGTTGGATGCACAGTTGTTGAAATGGCAACTGGAAAACCTCCATTTGCTGAGTATAGAAATCCAGTAAATTATCTAAAATTCATTGAGATTATTTGAGTCATTAAAATAAATATGAAGATTTCCGCGATGTTTCATATTGCAAAAGCTAAAGGTCCTCCTTCATTTCCAAATGATTTATCACCTGTCACTTTGAATTTTTTGGAAAATTGTTTCAAGTATATACGAAGAAAATAAAAAGTTTTTATTGATATTCAAGGCAAATACCTCACGAAAGACATAATGTAAGAAAGCTTTTGTCTCATCCTTTTATAACAGGCCAAGCAGAAATCCTTCAAATTCAACCTACTTTAGACATTACAAAAGAAAAAGAGAAAAAAATCTTAGAAAATTTCGAGAATAAAAAACTTGCTATCAGCGAAAATCACATCAAGCAAATATCGATTTTTTCTCAAAAAAAATGACATAAAATTTATAGTTATTCGTCAGAAGTTTCGAATGTGATTTTACAAAACAGTTTAAATCAATTAGACAGCAATATAATATCAAAAACACTTTATAATGAGAAATCCTTTGAAGAGAAAAAAAGCAAAAATGAAAAGAATCATCCAATCGCCTTGTCTCATATTCATTTAAAATCACAAGAGGACCCTGTTTCAATGGAAAGAGAAAGTTTTAGTAAAGACTCTGAGGAGGATAAATTCAAAACAAAAATTCAAAAGAAATCTTATTCACCTAAAGAAAAATTCTCAGAAATAACAATCCCTCATCTCAAATTGAATCCTCTTGAAGAACCACTTTCAGTTGAGAGAATCAGTGTTAAAAAAGAAAAATATTTTATTTCGGAGATAAACTCAATTGAGGAACAAATATTAAATCATAAGGATCAAAGTAAGGTAATATTTTTAGAGAAATTATTTGAGTTTTTTACATTTTTTAGATTTGGAAAACAATGGCTCGAGCTTTTTGGTAGAAAGCAATTTTGGAAGCAACACGCATAATAACAAAAATAATAATCTAAATATAATATACAGTTAAGAGTAGTGAAGAATTTTTTGTATTATTAAAGAGCAATTTATTTTAATTTGAGAAACAGAAAATATTAAGAATATTTAAACCATTTAAAATTTTTTTCGGTATTAATGTAAAAAAAATTAATTTAATTTTTTCTTTTCGCAAAATCAACGTTTTTTTCAAATGGGAAACTCTTGGAAAAAAAATTACATTTCACCAAAGCTTCCTCCTATATCGCTCTCCCCTTCCAATATGATGCATTCGCCTTCAAATATGAGATCACCATCTCATATAAAATCTTTAATATCTCCAAGCAATTCGAACAAGAAAAACCCTTCATTTTCAAGTTTAACATCGAATAATAGGAAAAAAAGTAAATTCAGAAGATCCCCGAAACATAAATTAGAACCTAAACCTTGAAGTGAAAAGTAAATCCTCAGGATTTTCAAAGCTTTATTGATTCAAATCTCACTCCTATCAAATTTAAAGAAAAATTAAAGATTCCAATTATGAAAATTCTTATTCCTTCATACCAATATAAGGACTATAAAATAATAAGATTGAAGAGATATTTTGATGATAAAAGTGTTTATTATGTTACAGATAAAGAAAATCGGAAAAAATTGCTTTTTCAATATAAGTTTTACAATGTGAATGAAATTAATGCGAAATGCAAGACAATTGGCCTGATTTCCAAATTGACGATAAAAAATTTCCTCTCATATGAAGACTTTTTTGTTGAAGTCGAAGAAATCGAATATCATTCCTTCTTTTATTTGAACGTGATTTGCAACCCTGCTAAAACACTCAATTTGGTTGATATTCTTAAATGTTTCCAAAAGAAAGTAGGAAGCAAAATTGAAGAAGTCATAATATGGAATGTATTGCAATTAATAATTTCTTCAATATATTTAGCTTATCAAAACGAAATTTTCTTAGAAAATTTCGATTTAAGTAAAATATTCTTTAAACTTCCCATTAGAAAAATGAAAGAAGAAAAAACAGAAATGGCTATAAAACTCATGAAATTATTGGCGAAAGGCTTCAAAACAAATACCGAAATACTTTTTTTCAATAAAATCTCCCAAGCTAAACGAACCAAAAATATTCTTTACAAAAAAAATTACTTAGCAAAAATTATCGAAAAAAAACCAATTTTATTTGATTTCATCTGCTTCAGAGAAATTTCTAGCAATAATTTGCAAGTCAGTACTTCTGAAACTAATTTATTCAAAGAAATTTCCAAGTTTTTTCTGACGATGCTCAGTATTTTATGCAAAAATTCATTTGAGGAATTTATTGGCAAGGGATCGCAATCTATTGAGCAAAGTATTGAAAATCTTGAATATTCTTTTCATTTAAAGTCGCTTTTCAAAAAAGCATGTATTTTCAATAATAATTTGCCACGAAGTCTTAATCATATTCTCTCTTGTGTTGGATACTATCACCAAAATTTCAAAGAAATGGCCTCTATTTCAAAGAGTTTATCGTTACGAGAAAATAAAGAATTTTATTTCAAATTATTAAAAAATATAAGTCCAATGCTTTATTATATTCACAAGGATTTTCTGATTTTGATAGAACTTAAGCCAAAAGAAATAAAAACTCCAAACCTGCTGATTTTGAATATAAAAACTCTAAAACCAAGAGAAATCTCTGATTTTTTTGTGAAAAGTTTGGTTTGGAACCAAAAAAATTTGTTTTATATTATATTTGAAAAACCGATGAAAAAAGATGAAATGGATAAAATTTATAAATTGGAGATAGATTTTTTAGATATTCAATCCAAAATCCAAGAAAACCCTTATATATACCTAGAAGATTTAAGCAATAACCAGAATTTTTCAATAGAGGAATTTGTTTCACTTAAACACAATTTTTGTGTTTTTGAAATGATTATAGAAAAAGAAGAATATATAAAAATTTCTGGGTTTGACTCTGTGAAAAACAAAATTCAGTTTTATACTTTAAACTTGAAAACAAAGGATTTGTTTTTAATCAAAGAAACATCATCAATAAGTCTCAATATGAAGATCATTGATTTTTGGAACTATGGAAACGAAATATGGTTTTGGAAACGAGTTACCTTAAAGAATTTTCAAAAAGATATTTTAGAAGTGCATAATGTTGAAAAAAATCAAGTTTTTACTATTGAAATCGATAAAAAAACTTATGAAGAAATTTTATTGCAAGAGAAAATTCAAGCGCTTGATGGTTTAGAGTTCTATTCAAGACCCTTTATTTTTCAGGATTTAAAAAAAATCATGGTTTTTGTTAAAGTAGATAAAAAAATCAAAATCTTATTGGGAAATTTAGATGGATTTTCAAAAGTTTATTTTATAAATTCTGAGCAAAATTTAACCAATTTTATGAACTCCAATAATTTTAGTAATCATTTTGTGATGAATGATAGAGAAATATTTATGATTTCAGGTCAAGATGATGAAATATTTTTGGATTTTTATGAATTGGATGAAAATTTAAAGGTCTTCAATCATGAAAACACAAAGAAAATGTGGGGTTTAAAAAGCAAAATCTTTGGTGAAATGAATAATTTCATGGGTGATTTTCTGTTCAATCAATATAAAATAAAGAAATTTAATGAAATCGCAGAGAATTTCGAAATAATGGATGAAAACCGTGGGAAAATGATCATGATCTTCAAAAGAAAAATCTCTCTAAAGCAAAACTCATTTAATGTTTCTTCAAGAACCCTGATTTTTCACGATATAAAATTTTTTTTTGATTTGAATTTTCATGAAAAAATAAAAAAAATAATTTATGTTCCTGAAGCTTTCTATTTCACTTCAAATGTTGCTGAACATAAATTTGAAATCTGGCTTTTCTATGAAAAAAATGAAAAGAATTTATTTGAATATTTGCATGATTTCAGGGATAATAGGTCTTATGATAGTCTTCGGATTTTTAATTCAATTTTAAAGAAATTCATGAAATTCAAAGAATATAATCTTATTTTTAATGAAAATCTAACTTTGGAAAATATTTTTATCATATATAATCATAAAAAAAAAAAACAAGAATTTAAGTTTGACTTTCTGACCCAGCAAGAAAAAGAAAGAATATCTTATTATTTTATTTATTTCCAAGGACAAAATGACAGCGAAAAAAAAACAAAGGTTCCATCAAGTGACTTTTTGAGAAAAATCGAAAATAATGATTTAAAAAAATTTGGATTAATGTTGTTTTTTATTTATTTTCCTCGTTTTTTGCAAAAAAGCGAAATAAACTTTACACATATTGAAAAAATGATCACAAAAACGAAAAGTGAACTTAAATTTTATGATAAAGATGTTATCAATTTATTGGAAAACTTAATTTTGTCAGAAAAATCATCTATCACATCGCTTTCTGATTTATGTTCAATTGTTAAAGAAATACATAATTATAAAGCAAGTGATATGATTGGATCAGCCTTAAGATATCATAATATTTTTTCAATCGAAACTAAAAGTGAATCAAACTTACAAAAGGACATTTTTTTCATTGAAAACCAATATCCTCTTCTCATGAAATATAATTTCTATTCAAAAGAAATTAAAAAAGCAATGATATTCTTCAAAAAAAACCAAAGATATAATCTTAATAATGTTATAGTTTATTGTGCGGATTATCAAAAACATGTAATTTTTGCGTTTGGAGAACATCCTTTAGAAAAAACTCTGATTTTTTTTTCAATAAATGTAGAATTTGAATCAGATCAATATCTTTTGAATCTTTTGCCAAATAATAATTTAAGTATTTATGATACAAGACAGGATTTTCAACCTACGAGATTGATTTATCTCAAGGATTTTGTTTATCAAATAGGAGGCGAATTGAAATATTTTCAAACAATCAAAGGTTGCAATGATTGTTACCGTTACAATGTCACATATAAAAAATGGTTTGCTATGAGCAAATTGAATATTTCAAGGAGGAGACCAGGAATAGTAACTTCAAAACATCATATTTTTGTATTTGGAGGCGCAGAAGAAACAGAATTAGAAAAATTCGGTTCAAAAGGAAAAATTTGTATAGAAAAATATCATCCGGATTTAGATAAATGGGAACAAATTTTTATCAGAAATTTAGATAAAGAATATTTTGATTTTTTTTACAAAAACATGAAATTTATCAAATGTTTGGATTCTGAAAAAACGTTCTTGATTTTGAATTTACAAATGAATAAATGCTTCATTATATTTCTGCAAAAAGAAGAAGGAGAATTATTTGAAACAAAAGTAGCAGAACCGCAAAATCTGCTCAAAGTTTTAGAGGCGAAAAAACTGCTTTTTGTAGAAGATTCATGGTTTAATGATAAAATGATTGTGATGAATAAAAATGCACAAATGACTTTTGTGGAAAACGGTGAGATTTATCATTTACAAATAAAAGAAAAAGAACATGAGTTTACGATTTATTGGGATTCAGAAGTTTCAGTTTGGAATCTAGTTTAATTTTTAATTTTTTTCTTGTTTTGATTAAATATATCGTTTATTAAATCCTCATAAACTATAGGGCGTTTATTTGTTTTCGTTTTCAGTTTTGTCAGGTCATTTTTATTCTCTTTTAATATTTTTTTTTCTTCAATTTGAACCTCATTTTTAAATTTTATTTGGCAATCGTTTGAATCTACTAAACTTTTGAATTGTGACTCCATATTTTGAAGTTTTTCAGATAAGAAATAAATTCGGCTTTTAAATTAATTCATTAAATCTATTAAAAAATATAAATACCTAACTATTGCATAGGATAATGTTGAAAATTGTATTAAAAATTTCTTTTCTATCATTTTTTTCAAATTCAATGAGATTTTCAAAGAAATATTCTGAATATCTTCAAAATTTTGCATCAAATTCGTTAAATTAAAGGAAACTAGTGGGGTGGAATCAGTTATAAATGTTAAAAGAAATTGTTTAATCAGTTTTGACAATTGTTTGAGGTATTGAAAAACTTTTTGCTTTCCCAATTGGTTATTTAACTAAAACACAACAAAAATTGTTTTCATAATTAATATTTTCAAACTTTATAAATGATTTTCCTCAATATCAAATTTTCTTTTTTCAAAAGAACTGAAAACTCCATGCAATTTTCCATTTAAAAATATTTTATATTTCTTTTAATCAAAAAAATTTTATGTAAGCGCAATTTGATTTTTTTTATAAAAAATTTTTTAGGAGATTTGATTTTTTTTTTTCAAATTCAAATTTTTTTTATCTAATAGATCAATCATTTGTTTTTATAAATAAATCTCATCTCAAATTAAATAAAAAAAAAATTTCAAAGTCGATGCAACCTCAGAAAAAAAAAGGAGAGATTGGAGAATTGCAAGATAATCTGGCCAGCACAAAATTAGATCAAAAAAAGACCGCTGTTCGAAAAGTAAATTCAATTTTTCATATAAAATAAAAAAAAATAATCATTAACTATTCAGATTATCGAAGCTATGACCCGTGGAAAAGATGTATCCATGCTTTTTACAGACGTTGTCAAGAATATGGCAACAACTGATTTAGAATTAAAGAAGCTGATCTATTTATATATAATTAATTATGCCAAAAGCCATGCAGATTTGGCCATTTTAGCAATAAATACCTTTAGAAAAGTAAATAATTTTTTTCCTTCTTTTTATTAATTTATTTATTATGCAAAAGGATGCGAGAGATAAAGCAAATCCTTTTCTTAGAGCTCTTGCCGTGAGAACTATGGGATGCATCAGAGTTAAACAAATAACAGAATATCTTTGTGATCCTTTAAAAGAAGCTATTAAGGTTTTTTTATTGAGGATTTAATAAATATCCTTTTATTTGAAAAAATGCGATAGGATGAAGATCCTTATGTTAGAAAAACTGCAGCGATTTGTGTGGCTAAACTTTATGATGTGGCACCTGAGCTTTTAGAAGAGCAAGGCTTCATAAAAATGTTAGAAAATTTGATGAATGATGGTAATGGAATGGTGGTGTCGAATACTATAGCAGCTCTGTCTCAAATCTCTGAAACCAAAGGATTTAATATGATCTCATTGACTCCTTATACCGTCCAAAAACTACTGACAGCTTTACAAGAATGCACTGAATGGGGGCAAATTTACATTTTAGATGCTTTGACAGGATATACTCCAAGTGCTGATGGAAAAGAAGTCGAAAAGTATAAAAACCAATAATATTTTTTTATAATTTTTGATTAATTATAAATCTTTTAATATGTGATTATTTTAAACAAAATTTTGTAGCATTTTGGAAAGAGTGAGTCCAAGATTATCTCATGCTAATCCCGGGGTTGTTTTGTCTGCAGTGAAGCTCATCATGAAATATCTAGATTTTATTAATAATCCTGAATCCATTAGAAATTATTGCAGAAAGTTGAACTCTCCTTTGATTTCGCTGATCGGCACAGAGCCTGAAATCCAATATGTGGCTTTGAAGAACATCAACCTGATTATTCAAAAAAGACAATTGGTTTTTGACAAAGAATTAAAGATTTTCTTCTGCAATTTCAACGATCCAATCTTCATAAAACTCGAAAAACTTGAAGTTTTGATTAAATTGTCATCAATAGAAAACATACAGCAAATTTTACATGAATTAAAGGAATATACTAGTGAAGTTGATGTTGAATTTGTCAAAAAAGCTGTAAGAGCTATTGGTCGATGTGCTATTAAACTAGAAAAAGCTGCTGAGAAATGTGTTCACGTTTTATGGGAATGTGTCAAAAGCAAAGTTGGCTATGTTGTTCAAGAATCTATTATTGTGATTCGAGACATTTTCAGAAAATATCCAAAGAAATATGAAGCTTTATTGAAAGATATCTGTGAATCAATCAAGAGTTTGGATGATCCTGAGGCCAAAGCTTCTTTTATTTGGATTATTGGAGAATACATTGAAACTATAGAGAATTCTGATCAATTATTGGGCAATTTTGCTGAAGGGTACATTTTTTTTTTTTGAATGGATATTTTCAATAATTTATTGTTTTTTTAGATTTAAGGAAGAACCATCTGTTGTCCAACATCAAATCATGACTTCTTGCATTAAATTATTCCTGTTAAGACCAAGTGATGGACACGAATTACTTCAAAAACTTTTGAAAACTGCTACAACAGAATGCGAAAATCCAGATTTAAGAGACAGGTGAATTAATTATTAATAATTTTGTTAAATTGTTAAAAAATTTAGGGCTTTCATTTATTGGAGACTGTTGGCTATTGATCCAGAATTAACGAAGAAAATAGTTTTTGCTGAGAGACCTACCATATCAGATCAATCCTATACTTTGGACTCTGTTCTTTTGGATATGTTTGATTTTATAAAATTGAATAAAACTTTAAATTTTTATCTAAAAAAAGATTGATTGAAAATATTGGTTCTCTTTCTTCCATCTATACCAAAAGGCCAGAAACCTTTGTTAAAAGATTAAGAGAAAGTCAAAACATTAGGTTTTTTTTCAATATAATCCATTTTAAAAAATAATTTTATTTCATTTTTTTCAGAGAATTAGAGGAAAATGATGAAGACCCTGAAGAATTAATGGCAAATGAGGGACAAGGATATCAATCTGACATGATGAGTACAATTACTAGCGGGATAAATACCTCTCAAAAGCCAATGATGGATCAATCCACCTGTAATTTCTTCTTGAAAATTTATTAAACATATAATATTTTTTCCAATTTTCAAAAACAATAAAAACCTTTATCCTTCAAAAAAAGATGAATCCGGAATGCAAGGAGCAAGTTTTAATCAACCACTATATAATGCAGCTCCTGTTCCAGTTCAAATGCAAATGAACGATTTATTAGATATGGATGATCTCAGTATTAATGATAAACAGCAAAATACGATTTCAAATCCTCTACAAAATCCAAATGAATTCGTTAATGAAGACTTACAAAAAAGAAGCAACAGCATTAATTCAAATGTTCAACAAAATTTCCCTGCAGCCAATTGCAATAATGTCAAGATTCCATATTGTGTAAGAATTCCAATAATATATAAATTACAAAAAAAAATATATTTTAAAACTCAAATTTTGTAAAAAAAGAATGTGGTGAATGCAGAGCAACCAACCTCAGAAAAAAAAATAACTGGAATGATTGTCGAAGCTGCATTTCAAAGAGAGGATGATTTGATGCTTCTTTATTTGAAAATCTCAAATAAAACTCCTCATTTATTATCAGTAATCAATTTAAAAAACACTAAATTTCAAAAATAAATTAGGATTTCGCTGTTAAATTCAATGCTAACTCCTTTAGATTGCAGCCCTCCAATATTGAATTAAATATCAATCCAGTTCATATTTTTTTCATTTAATACCTTGATGTTTGTTGTTTAGATAAATCCAAATCAAACCACTGAAGCAAGAGTGATTTTAAACTGCAATGGAAATAATGACAATAATCCTCCTGCTTTTCCATTCAGAGTTCAAATGGCTTTAAAATTCAATTTGGATATTCATGTATTCTTTGTTCCATGCAGCTTAACAGTTCTTATGGTAAAGTTATAAAATAATTTTGATTTTTTGACAAAAATTGTTAGATTCCATCTGCATCTTTGAATCCAAATCAATATATTGAAGAAACCTCGAAACCAAATTTAGCTAAAAAACAAGATGTATTTAATACCACTTTAAGTGCTGAAGAGGTTTTGATCTAAATCGCTTTATATTTTATAGTCTTTTTCTTAGATAAAAAATAGATTTATAAAGAATAATATAGGTTTTATAGGATCAAGAACAAATCCAAATGGACAAGGTGATTTTTATTTCCATATTAAATTTTTTCGATACTTTTTTTTTTAATTTATTTTTATGTATACAGAGATGCACAGTTTTGCAACAAAACTGGTTAATGACATTATAATCACTTTAGATATTTTGGTGGTCAGCAACAGTCTTATGATGCAATATATGTGTCCTCATCCTTCAATATCCCCATTATTTTATCAGGCAGTTGGATTCATCCTTAAATAAAATTATTCAATTTAAAGAAAAAAAATCATCAATGAAATAAACAGCCAAACAATTTTATTTTTAATCACATAATTAATTTTGGCCACAAACACAAAAAAATTAAGGAAAAAAAAGAAAATTTTTTTTATTTTTCAGAAAAATATTACCGTAATGCAAATATTATTTATTGAATATTCTCTGAGAATTTATTTTTTGACGCAATCACATTAAAAAAGGTCCAAAAATTCAGAATTACATGGAATTTCAAGAAACAACAGGATTATTCCAACCTGGGCTGATCACCCAGTGCATTTTTTGGAGTTTGAAGGTAAGTTTGTCTTGTAGAAACTATTGTTTGAGAGATTGAGTGGATCATTGCTATTTCCGCTATTTACTCTGCTTTCGTCGGTTGGAGTGATGCAACCATTTGATCATTTCATCATTTCTGTTTGCTGACTTTGTTTCTTGCCACTAAGGATTCATGAATGAGGAACTCAAACATTTCATTGACGTTTTCTTCTGTTTTTGAACTGACATCTATCGACAATGTTCTTTAGGAGCTCCATATCCATTTGCTTTTCTTGATCTGTTTTTGTTAAGGCTAAGATAAGATTACTATGTTCCATCATTGTGTAAACCCTCCCTTATATTTTGAATCCAATTGTCCAATTTAGAAAATGCATTGGAATCTGTGAGATTCACTACGAGAATAATGCCTGAAGCTGAATGAAAATAACTTTTTGTGATTGAGCGATATTTTTCCAGTCCGACTGATTCCTAGATTTGAACTGTATAATCTTTGAAACCATAATTATATTTAAGCATCTTGAAATCGATGCCAAACAACTAAAATATTTTTTTCAAAATTTCAAAGGAAAATCTATTTAAATTTCTTACTTCATTTGTTAGCGAATTTTGAAAGCAATGCTGTTTGAATCTCTTTATCAAAAAGGTTTTTCCAGATAAGCTTTCTCCGGCTACGACAATTTTGATGTTTTGTGTTGAAATTCATTTTTTTAATATATTATATCCTTTGATGGTTTTTTTTTGAATTTGTACTTTGCTCCTTTGATAAACAGTTAATTCCTATTAAGGTTTTTGATAATCAACCATAATGAATTACATCATTCAATATTTTTTAAATAAATAATTGCGTAATGAGTATTTCTGATAGTATTTTGGAATTTCATTTTTTCTAATAAAATAGCAAATAAACACTATTAAAAAAAACTATCCACATCTTATGACTATTTTTAATTATTTTTGAAAAAAAATTGCGTATTAAAATTTTAATATTTTTAATCTCTGAAATCTAATATAGGAAATCGTTTTTTTTTTTGAAAATATAATTAATTTAACTTCCATTTAATTTGGAAATTTATATTTAAAAAAATCTAAAAAAAAACAAAAAAAGAATTTGAATTCAATTGTAACACTTGCAGAACATTTTATTGAAAAATGAAATTTAGCAAAATCATATTTTTTAAATGAAAAAAATATTTTAAAAACTATTAGCATCATATTTTAATAACATTTACAAACATTAACCATAAACTTCTTCCCAAACAAATATCAAATCCTTCCTCCCATCTTCTTGATCTTCTTCCAAAGTTTGGCACTTTTCTTCACTTGTAAAACCGAATCACAACGCTTCATTTTTACAATTTTTTTCAGAAGTGAGTTCCAAATTTAAAAAAAAAAAGTCTTTAAGGTTTTTTAATTATTTTTACCAAAATCTTTTACATTTAATTTATATCCAAATGGAAAAAAAGGTCAAATCAAAAATTTCAAAGAAATTGAAAGGGGAGAAAGATGACCAATACATAAATTTATTGAAGAAAATTGATATTAATCTAGATCTAAAAGAAAAAAAAGCAGAACTTCCTTTTTCTGAATCAAAGCCTAATGATGATAATTTCATAAATGATGAACAGATTTTAAGTGTTACAGATTTATTGGCGAATCTCGAACAAAAAAATTTCAAAACTTCAAAAATAAAACAACAATATTCTGAGCTTAATTCAAAAGGAGTAAAATATAAAGTTTTTAACTATAATTATAAATTTATATAGCATAAAATTCAAGAAGCTTCTTCAACTCGTTTGCAAGATCAAGCAGAAAGAAAGGCCAATTACAAAATCATTATTAAAGATGCTAAGAAATGGCAACCTCTCATAAAAAGAAATAGGGAAACAGAACATCTAGATTTCACAAAAAATATTAAAACTGATTCGAAAAGAATGTAATCAATCATAACAAAAAAAACCTTAAATTTTATTGATTTTTTAGAAACAATATCGAATATAAGCCTATTTCAAAAAATGAATTTACAAGTAAATTGGAAAATAAAATAAAAGAGCTTAATTTGGAGAATGAGGCAGATGTAAAAAAGGAGGAGGAAAAAATTGTCAAGCTTAATCCAAAAGCTGATGCCACAGAATTAATTAAACATAAAAATCTGCTATTTTACCAAGAGTTGAAGCAAAAAAGATTGTCTAGGATAAAAAGCAAACTTTATCACAAGCTTAAAAACAAGGTTTTGTATTTTATTATTAAAATAATTTTAAATTTACAAAAATTATAGAAATTAAGACAAGAACAATTCAAAAATAATCAATTAGATCCTTCATTTCAAGCTAATGAAATAGAGAAAATGACAATCCAAAGAGCAGAAGTTTAATTTTAATTATAACACATATGAAAAATTAACTGCCTTTAGGAACGATTATCATTACGGCATAAAATGAAATCTAAATATGTTCAAAATTTGATTCGTTATGCTGGAAACAAAAAAGAAATAAAGTAAAACATTATTTATGCAATAAATTAAAAATAATTGAAGAGACTCAATCAATGAGGCCAATCAAATTCGAACCGAATTACTTAAAAAAATACACGAAGATCCAACGATAGAAAACAATTTTTCAGATGAGGAAAATGATGAGGACGTAAATAACAAAAATAAACAATGATTTTATAATATTTTAACCTAAATTTATAACAGTTAAAAGAAAAAATTATCCAAGAATTAGAAAATGAATTTCTTAAAGAGGGATTGGAAGAAAAAGAAGTGAAAAAACCAGGATTGAAATTTTTAGAAAATTTTGCCGAAAAAAAAAAAGGCGCAATTCAAAATGAAGCGAAAAGATTGTTAAATAAATTGAAAGGTTCCAAAAATCTCGAGTAAACTTATATTTATTTTCATCATAATCATTAAATTTCAAAAGGAACATAAGTGTGACCTCAGAAGAAGAGATAGATGACGAAGAAAAAAATGAAAGTGATTTAGAAGAGGGTTTTGAAAAAGAAAAAAAGAAAAAAGGAGAAATTAAAAAATCAAAAGAAAAAGAAAAAGAAAAAGAAACAGAGGAGGTTTTTGAGGGCAGAAAAAAGTTTATAAAATTGAATGAAGAAAAAAATGAAAAGAAAAATGGAGGATCTGATTTTTCTAAACAATTATCAGCGTCCAAAGTTTTAAAAAAATTCATTAATGAGAATGAAAATCAGGTATTTAAAGATTTATTTCTTTAATATATTGAAATAATTACTGAAAAAAAGGGGGAAATTCAGAAGATAGTTCCAAATGTGAGCATCACTGAGGACTTCGAAATGATTTCTCAAAATCCAAATTTAGTTTAAATTTAATCATGAAATTAATGTTTAATTTTTTCAATTAGGCTGGTGATTTAACTGAAGGAGTGAATCTTGAAAAACTAAAAAAAAAATATAACAAAAAAGTAAATACGGAATCTCAATTGAACAATCTGGAAGCAATGGATCAAGAAGAAAATTTGGAAAATGTTTATCAGAATGTTAAATTCAATCAAGTCTCAGATAAAATGGTTCAAATAAATTATTTTTTTTTTAAATTTAATTTAAACAATTTCATTTAAAAAAAAAAAAAAGAATGAAGAAGAATTTTATGATGAAAAAATTAAAGACATGGATGTTAAGGATGATGGCAAAGAAATGAAATTTAAAGGGTGGGGCGCATGGGCAGGAATAGGTATCGAGCAAAAGATAATTTCTGAAGAGGACAAAATCAACAAAAAGAAGATGGAAATAGTTAAATCTAAAAAAAAATAAATAGAATCATTATTTTTTTTAGGAAAAAATCAAAAAAATCAGACAAGATGGCAATTTGGATAGTGTTATTATCAATGAAAAAAGGAATAAAAATGTATGATGAGAATTTTTTCTGAGTTTTTATCATTTTTCCATTTTTAGATTTCAAAATATTTAGTGAGTGACCTTCCTATTCCTTTTAAATCAAAGGAACAATTCAATTTCTTGAATAATATGCCTTTAGGTAAACTTATTTAGGAACTAATTATTGAAAAATCGATTTAGGAACTGAATGGAACACGATAACAACTCATCAAAATATGACGAAACCAGATGTATTTATTTATTTTTTGTTATTAAATTGAATTTATTTTCATTATTTTTTTAGCTGAAAAATAAAAAAGGAGAAATAATTGAACCTATTAAATATTCGAAAGCCAATGTCTCAGTAAAGTCCAGTAAAAAATAAAAAATCATAGATTTATTTATGAAATAATACAAAATCAGGAAAATTATTAGATTATTATGATATTATTGAATTCATTTATATATAAAATCCACAGACTTTTTTCTGTCATCATGAAACGTTTTCGACTTATTTAAATACAGCAAATAATCTGTGTTTTTATGAGAGTTTATCTTCTCCATCATACAGTGATTTTTCTTTATTTTCTCCACACTTTTTTTAAAAGCAGTCAACGTAGCTGCAAAACTTGGTTTTCTTGGTGGTGTCTTTTAAAAATAAGTGTCTAAAAAGACAAAATTTAATTATTTTTACACAGATTTTCTCTTCTAAATAAAAATCTTTCATTTTTGAGATTTTTTTTCTTGAGTTTTCATCCTTCTAATTCAAAATAAATTTAAAAATTTAATAAAACAAATACCTGATTTGATCTAAAAACTTGATTTTTTCTCATAGTTTTTTTTATCAAAGGAGAATTTAGGTCTTCAGTCGTTTCTTCTGGAATTTTGTCATTTTTTTCGCCTCTTGATTTCTTTTAGATTTAAAATGATTAATTAAGTACTTATGTATGCTTCTTTCTATCACAATTTTTTTGTTTTCTTTTGGAGATTCTAAAGTGCTAAAATCAAGATATCTAATCTGTTTTAAACCTTCTTTGTTGTAACTAAAGGAATTTTAGTTATTCATAATTAAAAAATAAAATTTGTTCACTCGTTTAAAAAGTTTTTCAATTTTATTTCTTTCTTTTCATTTTCGATTTTCGATTTTATCAACAGTGATTGAGAAATTTTGTATTTTTGGCCAGAAAGCTTTAATTCTTGATTTAAAGCTATTATTTGCTGGTCCCTTTGAAATATTTTCTGAAGAAGAAAAACAATTACAAATGAACCAATAAAAAATAAAATAGTAACTTTTTGCAGATTTTTCTCAGTTGATTTGAAATTTTTAAGCTGATTAAAAAAATTCTTTTGCAAATTTTGATATTCGAAACATTTCTTTTTATATTTATGCAAGATTTTTTTGAACAAATGAGTGCCATCCTTTTCGTTTAAAGCATTATAAATTGATTCATCTTTTTGTAAAATCTCGCCATTTTTCTCCATATAATTCAAATATCTATCCAAAAACTTAACGAATTTTTCGTCTGAAATATTGAAATCAAGCAGTTCATTATTATATGTTGGTAAATTGTTATGTTTTAAGATAAGTGAATTGTTGTTTTCATCGAAATTATCTAATAGTTTATTATTATTTATATTGATTGATGAAGACTTTTCATGCATAAACTTTTCCTCTAAACTATCATCTTCTTGATTGAGATTCAGATTGGCATTTCCTGAAAAAGTTCCATTGTGATATGATTTGGATTTTTGATGAACTAAGGTGATATTGTAATCTGGATGCATTTTTCTATTATCCCTTTTTTTTGTGAGAGGATGAAACTTATTTTTTAAAGCCATATTCTTTTCTTTTTCAGTTAAATTTTGATTGAAAACATTCATTTTTAAATTTTTGAAAAAAAAATAGCCTTTTTTAATGAATTATTTATATTTTTGCCTATTTTTAGATAATTCATATTTATAAAATAATGAATTTTTAAATTTTTTTTGTTTTTTGTTGGGTTCATAAAAAAAATATTTATTAGTCAATAATGGAAGCTAACGATAAAAATAAATTCAAATATGATAAATTCGGCTATAGAATTGAAGATTTGACCAATTACAAACCCAAAAAATATTATATTGAGCCAGAAAATGAGGAAAAATTGGGAAAATTTTTGAAAGAACAAGAAAATCTTTTAAAAAATTTCAAATATCATGATGAGATTCCAATGTATCAATATTTTTATAGCTTAATTTATTCTGTCAAATAAAGATTGAGCTCAAATTCAATCAAACCGAATGTGGGTTATTCTCAATTAGAAGTTTGGTTTTTCAGCAGTGTTTTATTCGGATGTATGCTTCATTTGTCAGCTTTTCAACAATATTACGGTAAGATTCCCTATTATTACAAAATTAATTAGATTTAGGAATCTGTTTTTCCAGATATCGAAGAAGAAAGTCTGTACTTGGTTGGTTTACAGGGCTTATGTCTGTATTATGTAATGATCATAAAATTATTTAATTTACTAATGGTAAAAATTCAATAGCATTCAGCTTTTTGTTCTCATCAAAATTTCAACCACAACACTGGTTTTTTTCTCTCTCTTTATTGATAAAGACATATAATATAAAAAAAATTTAAAGGGGAGTGTTTGCTCCATTTGTCTTAGAAAAAAAAATGCAAAATCTTTTGGATTATAAGTATGATATTTATCAAAATGTTGATCAGATAAAATACTATGACAAACATCCTTCATCGAAAGAAATAACAGCTATACATAAAGATAGAATGAATAAATTGTCTTTTGAAAGGAGAAAAATATGGAAAGAATTAGGATTATAATTAATATTCATATTTTTTATCAATTTTAAGTTTCGATTTAAATTTAGATGTGATTTTTTTTAATATAAAAAAACATAAATCAAATCTTTTAAGGGTAGAAAGCAATAAAGTTCTAGATATCGGATATTTTCATGTTAAAAAAGGCATTAGGCTATCATTCTCATTCGAAGTTTTTATTTTTTAGATCATTTTGTCCATGCAAAGCATCTTTTTCTTTCCTGAGAGCAACTTCTTTAACTGATTCAAATGAAAATTCCAATCTTAATTCAAATAATAAATTTTTCTTTTCAAAATCGGCTGCTTCCAAATTAAAAGTAAATAAAAGCAAATATGAAGAGAGTGAAAACGCACTTAACGATATAATGGCTATATTTGAGCCTTCAGATGAAGAAGGAGTCTCATTGTCTGATAAAGATGAATCAGATAATGATATAAGCGAACGAGGATCCACTAGAGATAAAATGAATTATCATTTCATTGCAGAAAAAGATCCTGCTAAGGCAGCCTTAAACCTCCAGAATTTCATCATGAAAACAAGTGAAAAATTATCTGCAACAAATTTGAGAGAGTTTTTGCATACTGTTGAAAGCTTTAAGCCCAGATTGACCACTGCTGATTATAGACAACATAAAATTATTAAAAATCGATTATTTTTGAAAAAATGTGTTAGGATTTTTGAAAAAGGTTAGTTTTTAAATTTAAAGTTTGAAAAATTCATTTTTTTTAAAATTTAGATAATGCAGGAGATCTGATTTATTTACTGATGTTATGTGATATAATGAGAATCAGTCATGAAAATTTCTCTAGTACAGTTTTCAATTTTGATGAAGAAATGGACTTAAAAAACAAAATCACGAAATTCAACGAGTTCAATTACTCACAAATACCCAAAAACAAGCCTTTAGTCAATGATTTGGTGAGTTATTTTGGCAAATTATAAGTTTTTTAATTTTTTTTTTTTTATATTAAGGAAGCAAAACATAAAAGATTAACGAATTTAGAACATATTCAAACAGAAGATCAGAGTGATATTAATTTATTGTCCAAAATTTCAAAGATAAAATTTGAAAATGAAATCAGCCCATCAGAAAACAAAGAAGAAGGTTTAAACCAAACTTTGACAAAAACACAGGAAAATATTCTTGAAGCAGGTTTTGTTAATGATCTGGATGAAAACAATGAAGATAGTAAGAACATCATATTTTTTATTTTTTTTCAAATCTTATGTATTAGTAAAAACCCCAGATCAGATGATTTTGGATATCGTAAATAAAGAAATCGAAAATAATTTAAGTTCAAAGTTGAATTACGCAGACGAAATCAAAGAGGAAATCATTAAAAATCAGGAACTTAATCAAAAACCTATAGATTTTGATAAGAAGTTTTCTGTTGGAGAGTACTATATTGAAAGGGCCAAAAATTTTCTTAGAGAAACTGTTCCAATAAAACCTGATGTTCGATTACAGGTTTCCCTTTTAATTTTGGAAATGAACTAAATAAAATTCTTTAAAATTTTTTAAAGCAACCAAAAGAAATCTTAATTTTACAACAAAAAAATTTTTCAAATCGTAGCATAATTGATACAAATTGGGTAACTTCATATTTTTTTTTAATTAAATAAAGAAAATATGTAAAAATTGAAAGGTTTACGTTAGTGGTTTGCCTTATATTATTGAAGATATCTCTTTTTGGGAGGACCAATTAAAAACAAAATTTGAAACTTTTGCTGGAAAAATAAAAAATATAAAAATATTCACATATAAAGATTTTCTGTCTGTGAAACAGAATGATCAAAGAACTTATTCATTAGCACCCAAAGATAATATCGAAAGCATGTTTCTTCCTTTTCAAGATCTTGAAAATCAAAAAGAAAGGATAAATAATACAGCTCAAGAAAATGTGGAAAATAATCAGATGGATAAGGAGAAAACAATACCTTCAATAGGAGATATTTTAAAGAATCTGGATCTTAACATCGAAATTTCTTCTGAAGAAAAATCAGGTTTTTAAATAAAAAATGATGTTTTTTATTTATAATGCATCAAAAGAAATGGCTGCTATGAAGAGAAAATCAAAAAAAACTGAAAAGATTTTGACCAACATCAAAGAAAAATCTTCAAAAAAATTAGATAGAAGCTATGCTTTAATTGAATTTGCAGATTATGAGACAAAACAAAAGGCTTTAATCCCAGAACTGAGAGTTTTTGGTATGAAGATAGAGAAAAATATGTGTATTACAGATGATGCTGATTACAAATTAACTTTAATTTGCAATAATGTACATTGGGGAGCATCATTGGATAAGTTTTGTGAGAAAATCAACGAGCAATTCGAAAAAAATCATACTCTAGGTAAAATTAATATAATATTAATAAATTGTTTTGGAATTAATTTGTTATTTCCTCATTTAAATTTTAAAATTTAAAAGATTTGAAGGTTGAGATCAATCCCGAAGATTCAAAAAAGATTATTACAAAATATTTTTTATTGATTCGATTCAATAACTTTCCAAATACTGTAAAGGCTTTATATGCTTTGAGAGATGCCGTTTTTGAAGTATTTTAATAAAAAAATAATGTTTTTTTATTTTAATAAATAATTTATTTCTCAGAATCGAATTTTGCGATTTAATCATTTATACGGAAGTTTGAAGAAATATAAAACAAATTACTATGAAATTTTAGACTCCGAAAGCTTAAATGAAATCATGGCAAAAATCAATGAGAAAAAATTATTTGAAATGTCAAAACTATCTCAAAGTAAATATAATGAAGAAGAAATGGCACACGAAACATCTGATTTGCTTTTTGAAGAAGGAATGAATACAAATATGGAGAATGAAGAAGATTATCCTCCTTTTTTTATGCACAATCATCCTGATGAAGAAGGTATTGAAGAAAAATATGATAGATATTCAAAAAAATATGCTGAGAATGAGGAACTTGAAAGACTCGAAAGAGAGAGGTTTGATTGAATAAATAACCCGTATTTGTGTTTTTAAATTCTAAATTTTTAAACAAAAATTATGAAAATTTTAATATTTAAAAAAAAAAAAAAATATTTTTTTTAATCTGCTATTTTAAACATAATTAATTAATTTAGATTTTGCAAAATTCATGAAATTTCTGCTTTTTTTAACAAAAAAAATTAATTAGAAATTGAATAAAAAATGATCAATTTTTTTTTTTTTTTGAAAAATGTTTATGGGAATAAATAATTATTCTTAATCAAAAAGAAAATTATGTCTAGAAATTTTTCGAGCTTAATGATAATTTTATTCTTCTCTTCTTCTTTCATCAATTTTTTTGGTTCCAAGAATTTTTTTGTGCAGGACACAAATTCTTTCAAGTTTTCGATAACAAACTGATGAAAAACTGTAATTTTAGCATTATCCTTGAGATAAAATGAGAAAAACTGATAAAAAGTAAGCACATCATTATAAATCAAAGAAAGTATTTCATTTTTTCTTGTGAACATAATTATTTTTTGAAATTTTTCGCTTTTTTGTATTTTAGAATCATTCAAAATATTCCAAAGCTCTTCGAAACTGTTATTATCGACTTTTTTAAGCAAAAGCATAAATAAATTATTGAAATATGAATATCGAATGAGTATTTTTAATTTAGATAAAAACTTTTGGCATAGTTTTTGCAATTGATTTTCAATTAAATTTTGCAAATAAACAGCAAGAAAACTTTGTTGACATGAAGACTTATTTGTGCAAAATTGAAGTAATTCGAAAAAAGCCTGATCTTCGCAAGAATATTTGATCACTGAGTTGAAGTTCTTTTCAAAAATCCCACAAATTCTTTGAAAATTAGTCAATTCATGCAATAATACTTTTTGTTCTTCGTTTTTCTTTGAATAACAATCAAACAATTTCATAAGTTTTTGTAAGGATTTCTGGAGGCTTTTGTTATAAATATAGAAGATCTTGACTAAATAATCAGAATTCGCTCTATAAGGCCGTAGTTTTTCCAGTTTTTCAAATACATTTTTTTGGAAATCTTTTTTGAAAAGCTCATTTGCTAAATCCTCCTGTTTAAGGTTGAAATAAAGTAAAGGATTGACAGGTATTAGTTCATTACTACTATTAATTTCCTTATGTTTCATTATTAATATTTTATCCATTAAAACCAAACGAATTTTTTCCTTAATTTTTTCAAAATGATTGAATATCTTTTTCTTTCCAATACGACTAGAAGCAAGCATTTCGCTTGTTTTATTCAAAAAATCAATGAGTTTTCCTAAATATTCTTCATTTCCTTTTTTCATTACAATTTTTATCAAATTTTCTGTTTCAAACATTAAGGTATTATTGGTCAAAAATGAAAAAATATCATTATAAAAGCTGGAATCGCTTTGAATTTTTGACATTTTCTCTTGATTTAGAAGTTCGCTTACATTTTTTATATAGGATTTGTTCTTTTCGATCTCAACAGTCATCTTTACGGCTGTGTCTTTGCTCGATAAGTAATCATCCAAATTTTCGATTACTACTTTCTTTATTTCATATTTGTTTTTGAGGATCTCACTGTTGAGAATTTCTAGCTTATGAGGAAGCATATCATATGATGTGTTGAGGATATCAAGCCAATATATATCATTTTGGTGCGAGGACAAATATTCAAGATAATCCACTTTATCCATTTTAAAATGATTTTTTTTTTTATTTAAATTGTTAAAATGTTGGATAATTGAAAATTTTTGGTAATCAGGAATTTCTAAAATTATTGAAAAAAATATTAGAATTATAATTTTAATTTATAAATTCAGATCGCCATCATTGATCTCTTCATAATCTATAATTTCTTCTCCCTATTGAATTTTTTAAAAATAATAATAAAGAAAAATAATTACAACAGAAAAGGATTCCTCATTTTTATGTTTTATTTTAATCAAATAATCGTTATAACTCTCAACACTTTCTCCCACTCTTTCTTCTTCAATAATCTCAAACTTCCCATAATTATTTAGGATTTTTTTCTTAATAACATCTGGCTTTGAAGTAGAAATGATTGGCGATTCTTGTTGAGTTTGCAAAGGAGGGAGTTTTGAACTGCCTATAGGAGGTAGCTTACTATTTTTCTTTTTGCTAAATTTATCCTCTTCGTTTTTTGGGACATTTTCTTCAGAAATTGCTGTATTTTTTAAATTATTGTCTTCTTCTTTTACAAATATTTTTGTTTTTTCATTTGAGAAGCATGAATTATCTTTACTATATTTTGTCGTTTCATCGATTTTCTTTTTCTTTTCGAAGTCAAACTCATTAAATATCAACTCAAAAAATTCTCTTAATGCTTTTATTGGTATCTCCTTGAATTTAGTGCTTTTTTGGAGCAATTTAATAATGATAAAATCAATTTGTTTAGCATTAAAGAGGATATTTAAGGATTTTAAAATTGAAATTATGGATTGCTTATTAATGATTGTTTGTTTTTCAAAAGAAGAAAATATTTCTTTTTTTTTTGGAGCACAAATCTAAAATTTAATCTTTTAAAATAAAAAACCAAAAACAAAGAACCATTTTTATTTCTTTGAGCAATTCTTCTTCTTTTGTTTCGGAATATATTTCAAAATTTCCAATCAATTGCTTGAAACTTGAAATTACGAATTCTTTTTCAAAGAATTTAGAATAATCGAGAAAGACATAGTCTTTATCATCGTTTTCAATGAGATAACGGCTCAATTTTTCAACATCTTTCTCATCTTCTAAATCAAATGGAGGTCTATAAAAAAAATAAGTATTTTATTAAAAAACTATTGAATTTTTATAAAACTTTTTAAAAATTTCAATCAAATCCTTTATTGTAAAAACATCTTTATCAGAACAATTTATTAAAAACTTTATCAAGAAGATTGGTTAATAGGTTTTTTAATGATTTTTTTTACCTTTTCGATTTCTTCAAAGGATTTTTTATTTGCCATTAAACGGTACTGTATTTCTTCACCAATATTAAGGACATTGTCTAAAGAAATTTTTAAAATTTTTGCGAATTTCAATTTTTTTTCTTTTTTTGGCATGATTTGAATATCATTTGTATTTGTATTTATATTTGTTCTAATTTAAAAAAAAAATATAATAAAAACAATTATAAAGTGTGAAACTTCTCAATCATTTTTAAATTGTTCCCATTTGTTTGGTGAGGTGTAAAAATTGTTTTTTGCTTCGAATCTTTTGATACCTCTGGCTCTTGAAAATAATTACTATGGGGTGTTTGTTCGTCAATTTCTTCGATAATGATATTATTTTCATTTCCATTTTTAAAACCATTGTCCATTTGTTTTGAATTCTTCGATTCTAAATATTTTTCTTTCCACATTTCTGAATTCATTATTTCTTTTTCAAATTGGTCTTTCATCTCTTCAGTGTGTTTTGTTTGCATTAAATAATATTCCTAAATGATATTTTTTTTTTCAAAAAAGTTATTTAACAATACTTTTTGTTCTTCAACAATATCTTCTAATTTTTTTTCTAACAACAATATCACATTTTCTTTTGTTTTGATCAGACTCAACAACTTTTCTTTTTCATTGACTTTAATTCTATAAAATCATCATAAGAAAAAAAAATTTTAACGATTTAATAAATAATAAATATAATAATATATATAAACTCATTGATTGAGATATTTCCTGCTTTTGATTTTTCTTCTTCTCGAGATAGATTTGTGGAAGCAATTGAATTTTCTTTTTTCTTTTTTAATTTTCTATTTTCGCTTTCTATTTTTTTTATTTCATTTTCTAAGTTATGATTGATTTCTTTAGAAAGAAAAAAATTTACCTTTAAAGTGGCAACTTCTTTCTCTAAAAAATTATTTTTGGAAAGGATTTCCAAATTCTCCCTTCTTAATGAATTAATGATGCCAAATTCTCCATCATCAATCATGAATTTTGTTTCAATCATTCTTGTTATAAATTTTTATTTTATTCAATATTTTATTTAAAATAACTTCTCATTTTCAAGAATATTTGGAGAGATTTGTTCTATAATATTTTTGAGTCTTATGGTTTCATTATGATAATTTTGATTTTCTACCTAATTTTAGCGAAATAAATTTGATTCATTATTGAAAATTTTAACTTGAATTTCTCTGATTCGAGTGAATTTAATATTTTTTTTATATTTGTTCAATTCTTCTTCTTTCAATTTCATATCAATTTTCATCTCTTTCGTTTGTTTTTTCAAAGAGCTGACCAAACGAGAACTCTCAATGTTTGGTTTGAACGAAGAAATTTTCAATATTCCTACATTTTCTATTTCATCCAGATATTTCTGATATTTTAACGTTTCTTTCTTCATAACCGTAATAAAATAAACATTAAAGAAACCAAAAAATTAATAAGTAAACTTCGAGGTTAGAAAGACGTGCTTTCAACTTTATATTTTCATCTTTCATGTCATTGAATTTCGATTTTAGAAATAAAGTTTCTTCATATAATTTTTCCTTTTTAAAGTAATGCTAGGAAAAACTTAGAAGATACTTTATCTTGCATTATGTTTTTCGGCCGCATTCTGCTAAATTCTTTCCCAATATTTTCATTTCCACTATTTTTTTTCCTAAAAATCTTTATTATTTTTATAGTTATAAAAAAATTCTGACTGAAAATTATTTATTAATGGAATAATTTTGGTAGGAGCATTCGATAGCATATTAGAATTTTTAAAATTATTGGCGTTTTGACCATTTGGACTTTGGTTTATTCTTTCATAATCAATAACAAAGTAGTTTTTTAGAGAATTTACTTCATAATTTTTGAATATAGGGTTTTGTTGGCAAAATTGTTAAGATTAATATTCATTCCTTCTATATTCTCATTTTTTTCATTATCGACTAAGTTGCAAGCAATTTGATCAAGATTACGATGCTGTTTTGAAGGATTTTTCGCTGTATGAGGTCTAGGCAAGCTTTTTGATTTTTTATCCATAACTTTTTATTTGTTAAAAAAAAAAATAAATATTTCAATTAATGATTAATTTGAAATTTGAATTTAAATGATAACGAAAATTTTTTTATGAAGGACTATTTATTTTCGTCATGTAAAGATAATAATATATAAATGTGCAAGCTGGTTGCCCTATCACGCAAAATGAAATCCAAAATAACACATTGCCAATTTGAGAAGTTTTCAAAACCTTAAAGTTAAATTTAATAAAATATATTAAAATAAATCACTTTTTCCATTTTTCTTTGAATAATCATAATTGGCGCTTGTATCATCATTCCGAAAAAAGCCCAAAAAGACCAAATACCAATAGAAGAAGAAATCTAACAATTATTTTAATTTTTTCTCACTTAACAAACATTGAAAATACCAAATATTCATGTGCGATTGCTGAAATAAAAAAGACTATAAGCATTGCATTAGATTTGGAGATTCCTTTTTTAAGCAAAGGATTATAAACATGTCTGATAAACCAATAATGAACAGGCAAATTCCAAAGTCTCCAATATTCATCCAGATTTTTGCAATTCCACCAATCCTTTAAAAAATTTGGATTTCAAAAATTTCTGTTATTTAGAAACCTGGTAAAAATCTCTATCAGCAAAACCAATAATTTCGCTAATTATGTTTAACCAAACATGGAAGAATCCGAAAAATCCCAAAATCCAAAAATAAATATTTGGTATTGAAAGTTTCAATAACTTAAAAAGAAACAATAAAAACGATTTATTATTAATTCTTACTCTTTCAACCATATGCATAAAACTACGGTTTTTCAAATAAGGCAAAGAGTTTTCAACAGTTGGAGAAATATATTGGAGAAAGAGGAACCTAATTTAATTTATTATATGATAATATAATTAGATTTATTTTTTTTGTTGACGTTTGAAGAGCTTCTATGATCACAAATTCAATAATTCTTTTCAGTAACCAAATTTTTCTAATTTTAGGGCGATAGGGATAGTATAATTGGAAACACAAAGTTGGTGCAATCATAAAATAATATAAGCTTTTCAAAGTTACAATATTACTTTGATTTTCTATATATTTCATTAAAATTTCTTTATTCTTTGAAAAATTATGAATTTCAACATTAAGAGAAATATTATTGAAAAATTGAGAATAACCTCAGAAGAGATTTCATTTTCAGGAATACTGTCATCATTGTTTTTGTGTTTTGATTTCTTTATTTTATCTATTGAATACGATACATTATTCATTACATGGCAATAACTTATCAATTTTAAGGTCAGAATCACAGAAAATGATAAAAGAAATAAAGCAGGGACTAAATATTTTTAAAAAATATATTCATAAAATCAGAATTTAATACTGGGCATCGGTTCAATGCAGTAAACCAACAAATAAGGTAACAAAAGAGAACTGACTATATTTATAATGTTGAGCATTCCCATCTAAAAATGAACGAATGAATGAAATTTCTAAAAAATAAAACTTTTTTTTTGTATTTTGGATCTGAAAATCCAAGTTTCTGAATTTGAAAAGCTAATAAAATGAATATGTTCAGTCCAAGAACACCTGCGAAGCATTGATAATGTTTGATATTTGCTGCAAAATCTGCAGGGTTAATGATCTAGAAATTTATTTTAATTTTTTTTTACGCCTTGAAAAATCATTTAAAAGAAATACTTTGATTAGAAACCCATATTTCAAAAAGTTTTCAAGTATTAATCTGAAATTTATAATGAATAAAACGATTATTCCCAAATTTATGAATCCTATAAAAAACTCATCAAAAAAAAATATATTTTTTTTAAAAAAAGTGCCTCTAAAATTTTGATTTGAACTTTCTCCACTTAATATTGAAGGTCTATCTTTTCTCGAAGGTGTTACTGCGAGGGGATCTTTGTAGTTTATGGTTTTGTTTTTTCTTGTCACCTATTATATAATTTAGAATTAAATTTAAAATAAACTCATATTATTTGAACTAAATCAATAAGAGGCTTGAGTTCATTTTCTTCTTCTAATTTTATTTCCATTAAAACATTATATTGTTCAATGGAACTAGTTTTAGTTGTTTGAAACAATTTGAGGATTCTATGGAAAAAACATAAATGCAATATGACTTGTTTGTTTACTTTTCGTTTTGATCATAACCATAAGTGATATTTTTACCTGTAAAACTTGCGATTAAAGCTTGAGAATTTGGGTTCACAACAAAAATTTTGTTGTTTTTTGGAAGAAGTTGAAAATTCCCGAAATCATCTTTGGGTAAACGCTTAAACTCTGAGTCATTTTCAATCGAAAAATGGTCAATATTTTTGAATTTTATTTCAAAGATTGTAGAAGCCATAGTTTTTTTTGGAAATGATTTTAAAAAATATAAAAATTTATTGCACAAATAACTTTTTTTTTTTCAAATAAATTTTGAATAATCAATCTATCAATAAAATAAAATGAATTTTTCGCTTTTAAAATTCAAAATCTCCCTCTAAATTAAATAAATTGAGTTTTTTTAAAATAAAATCGAGATAGAAGCTCTTTTTTATGAAATTCTGTGTTCTATTCATGTGCTTTTCTGAATAAGCTATTAAAATATCAATAAGTTCATCGAATTCCTTTTGTTTCTTATCAGAGTTTTCTTCAAATTTGCGTTTTCTCTTTTGTTGAACTTTGAATTTGTTTCTAAATTCCTTGAATCTGTCAATTGGAGTTATTTTAAAAACATAAAATAAAGTTCTTTGTGCTATTTTGCAAAATTTAGCTGTAGAATTCATATCTCTAATAAAAATCAGCAATTTATTAATATCAACTTCCATAATTTCTTGCAGAAAATTCATGAATTTCTCCTCAAATTTGTTGATTTCTTCATTTTGATCAGCTTTTATGATTGTTTCCAATTCAGAATAAATTATTTCGTTTTTAAATTCAATCTCATTGAAAATTAACTGTAATGCCATTTGAAAATTTTTGACCAATCCATTTTTGAAGGCAATCCTTCCAGCTTCATAATAATCTTTATTTCTTAAAGCGTTGCTAATATTTTGTTGTTCTATTATCGCATTATGAGACACTTCTTGCAGTTTTTTTTCTTCTTCAACAGTGGTGTCTTCCCAACAACAAAAAAGTGAATCATTTCCACCTGAAATCATTTCTTGTTTTCCTAAAAATTCAAATATTATTGAGTTTATTTGATTTCTTGTAAAAATTTACCGTTTTCTAATGGCTCTGAAATGTCCAATGACCATATTTTACCTTCATGTTTTTCAAAAGTATTCATACATAAATCTTTTTTATAATTCCACAGTTTTATTAATCCATCAGCACCCCCTTTTCAAACGAATATTAAGATTAAAAAGTTTAAAAGACTTACCACTGACAATTTCTAGTCCGAAACAAACCCAATTCACTTTGAGCACTGAACCATTATGTCCTTCTAAAGTTTTAAGACATGTTCCATCTTCAAGATTCCAAACCTTTACTGTACTATCTCCACTTGCAGAAGCAAGAATTTTCTCCAATGGGGAAAAGGAAATATCCCATACGCCTCTTTTATGACCTTTTAGAATATATTTTGCTGCAAAGCTTGTTGAATCCCAAATCTTATTAAGAAATTTTTTTTAGTATGAAATGATAAAAACATTTAAATTATTTTAGTGGAAAAAATTAAAATCGAATAAAAACTTTAATGCTTTTGTCTTGAGAAGCTGAAGCAAACAATTTTTCATTAGGGCTGAACTTCAAAGAATTGATATCTTTTTCATGAGCGAAAATGCTTCTTAATGCGTTTGCAACTGTAATTGGTTCTTTTTTTCCTAAAACTTTCTTTTGTTTTTGAAAAGTTTTCATTGTCTGCGAGATGCTCCAAACCTTGATGGACTTATCAGCAGAACCAGAAATGAAAAAAGATAAAGTTTTAGGAGCTAAAGCCACACATCCTATTGACTCTAAATGTCCTTTAAATATGGCTATTTCTTCATAAGCAATTTCATTTTCTTTCATTTTCCATAATTTAATGGTTTTGTCTTTGGAGGAAGAGATCATTAAATCATCAATCACATCAATTGAAAGAACAATATCAGAATGAGCGATAAACATTGAGAATTTTTTTTCTTTCTTGTTAAAAATTCTATAAGAAAAGGTTATTTTTTTTTAATTGTATTTTTTATTTACTTGATAATGTTGCTGTTGGTGGCCATACAAATCAAATCCTTCTTTGAATGTTTAGCTTTTGATGTTTTGATATATTTTAAATCAATGATTTCATCATTAAAGCCAATAATAGTTTCTTTCATCTTAATAGTTAGCTTAGAATCCAAAAGTTTAATGTCAAAAATAAGGAAATTCTGTTCTCCTGTAACAATCGCTAATTGATTTTTGTTCTTCAAAATAAAAATATTCATTATATTGGGATTTTTTTCTCTGTCTTCATAAAATGTTTCGGATTCTTTTGAAAGATTCAAAAATTTTAAAGTTCCAGATTCACCACCTGCAAGTAAGAATTGTTCTTCATTTATTTTTACTTGAACCATCGTAAAAAAATCCTAAAATTTAATTCTTTCTAAATTAAGATGTTGTTATTTCTTACTTCTTGGACTGGAATAGACTTCAAAAGACTTAAACTTCTTGTATCATAAATCGAAATTTTGAAATTATCATAACCAAAAAGTTTTGATCCATCTTCTGATAAAGCAAGAGCAGAAAATGAAATATTACTATTCAATGTGTTCAAACACCTATTATAAAACGAATAAATTTAAAAACATAACTTATTTTTACGCATTAGCAACTAAATCAAAAATCTTGATTCCGCCTTCTTCAGAAATTGAGATTATTTGGTATTTTTGAAATTCAGGATGAAAATAAATTTGCTTTATTGATCCTCTATGACCTTTGAATTCATGTGTTTGAGTGCCCTTTTTAACATCAAAGACTTTGATTAGTCCTTGAGGAGTTCCCAAAGCCAAAAATCTACCAGAACAATCAAAAACCATTTCGATAGCAAAACTATTATCTTTCAGCTAAAAAATAAAATTAATTTAAATTAAAATTTGTAAAAGAACCTTTATTGTTTTGAGAATATCGTTGGTTCGAAAATCGATAATCCGAAGTAAATAATTTTTAGTGAAAGTCACTAAAATATTTTCTTGCAAGTTCAAAGCGAAATTACTTATTTCCTCATTTTCCTAGAAGTTTTTTTTATTAAATATATATCTAAAAGAATAAATACATGAGTAATTTTTTTGGCTATTTGTTTGGTCTCTATATCATAAACGAAAATCGTAAAATTGGCAATGCTTAAAATTTGACGAGTCTTTGCAGAAAATAAAATTTTCCCCCCTGTATATATCGCAGGTAATTCATATGATGTTTTCCAAAATTTGCTCAATGAAGAAGATGCTAATAAATTTTCATTTTTAACATTCTCTACAGGGGTCTCGATATTTTCTTCTATCGTTGACGTACTTTCATTCTTTTTTTAATTATTAGACAAAATTAAAAAATTAGGATTTACGTCGGAAACTATTGAAAGTTTTTTGTCTTCCTTTATTTTAATTGGCTTACCCTTTTTAAACCTTCTGATTTTGATTAAACTTTTCAAAACTGGCTTTTTTTTGGAATGTGGCTTTGAAATCGATTTTTTCTAAATATTATATTTTCTTAATTTTAATAAATTGACTCAAATTAACAAACAAACAAAAAATTTATAAATTGGCTGAAAATTTAAACTCATCAAAAAACTTTTAATTAAAATGAATCTTTATTTTAAATTTTGCAAGTAGTCAAAAAAATCCTATTATAAATTTTCTTTCAGTCATTTAAACTTCTATTTTTTTTCTCCTTATTTTAATAATATTGTCGAATTTCAAATTATTAAAAATTGATTTAAAAAAATAAAAAACATGGAAAAATATATATTAAAAAATAACTTCAACAGAGCGTTTTTATTAAAAAATGGAGGGATAGTTGTCATTTCAAAAATTGGCTCATTGCAATTTGGAGTTCCTTCAGAAATAATTAGCGAATTCAATGAAATGCAAATTGAATTCCCCAAGATTTTTGTGATTCCTACCACCCTTTTTGAAAAAAAACATTTGATTACTTTATTTGATCTGGAATCAGTAATTTGCCACAACTATTCAAACAAAAGGAAAACAATCTTAATTTGCACCAAAGAACTTGAAAAAGATATTCGTACAATCTTCCAAGAGGAAGTTTTCGGTCCTTTAGAATATAATGTAAAAATACAACAGTTGAATGTTATTTTATTTATTAAAAAAAGCATTTGGATGAAGAGTTTCATTCGAGTTTTGAAACAAAAGCAATCCCAAATTTTCCTAATGAAGTGAATTATTTCTTGAAAAAGAAATTTGGAAGTACTGTTAGCTTGCCACTTTGTCTCGATGATTTAGCTGATTTTTTTATTTTCGACCACGCAGGTTTGACACAAACAAACATAAATTCATAAAGGTTTATTATTATTAAAAAAAGGAAGGGCAGAATTAAGTGATGGAATTACAATAAAAAAATATGATGAGAAATTTTTTGTTTATGAAGATGAAAAGGAATTGGCAATAATAACGGATTCTATTGAGTTTTGCCTTTCAGAGAAATTTCGATCACGAATTCCTGAAAATATGAATAAAAAAATTCCTTTTCATTTTAATTTGCCTTCGCTTTCCAATCAAATCAATTACAAATCTGAAAATCTGAACCAAGAAATCGTTTTAAGCTCTTCTTTTACCCCACCTTTGTTCGGAGTCACCGGTTTGACTTCTCCATTTCTCGAAGGTAATCAAGAATATCATAGCAATGGTTTGCTTATTTGGATCAATGGAAGGTAATTATCAATAAATATTACAAATGTGTTCTTAAAACTTAAAAAGAGGTGTCATAATCGATCCTCCACCTTTTACCCAAGATATTTTGGATCATTTGGGAATCCCATCTCTTTATATTGAATGGTTTATATTAACTCGTTGCCATTATACCCACGATTCGGGTGCATTTCAAAAGATTTTGGCTTCTTCAAGAGTAGAAGTATGTAAATAAATTGAATTAAAAATAAGTGGTTTTTTGAAAGATCATCACAACGAGAACCATTATGAACTCTTTTTTAAGGAAATATTCTGCGTTTACGGGGATGCCCATTGAAATAATGACGAAACTGTTCAAATTTAGGCCTATTATAATTGGTGCACCTTTAAATTTAAATGGGGCTGTTTTCCGTTTCTTTTACAATTTTTGTTCGATTCCGACAATTGATTGCGAAATATATTTGCAAGATAAATCAATTTTTTATTCAGGAGAGAACTGTCTCGATCACAAATTGTCACTAATGAAAAATATTAAATAATATAATAATTTCAAATTCTTCAGGTTAGAGAACTTAAAAGATGAGGGAGTTTTCACAAAGGAGAGAATGGAGAGTTTAATGAATAAAAAGTGGAATGTATATTCATTTATTTTCCACGAAACAAAAGAATTCAATAAAACCAATTCCACACTTCAAAGCTTATCAGAACTACCAGAAAAAGTTCATCATTAAATCTAAAGAAGTTTTTATTTAAGTTTTCTCTTTTAGATCAAAGAAAAAATTTTCCTTTTGAATGGACATCATTTTGAATCAGATTTTACAAATTTAAGGATTTTGTCTAAATTTCTGAAAACCCAGAAAAACCACACCTTTGAGATTAAGGTGAAGGCTCCAAAATCCTTTGATTATTTAAAAAAAATAGAGATTTTATCATCAATTGAAGTATTTGAAAGCGTTTCTTTGAAAAATGCCAAAGATTTATTACATTCAGTGAAAGAAGAGCACTATTTGCCAGGCGAATTAGTTGAAAAAATGAAAGATTTTATGGTTTTATTATTTTTTAAATAAATTGAAGGTTATCAAGCAAGGAACTTATGGAAATAAATTTTATATTATAATCAAAGGTGTTGTTCGAATATTTTCAGATAAAATAGACTATCCGTCAAATTTTTTTCATCTACTAAATTCTTTATTAATTTTCCATAGGTTTTCTCGCTTTTATTACATTGGTGACTATTTTGGAGAATCGGCTTTGGTAAATAGCAATTTAAAACGAATGGCTAAGTCATTTTTTTTGAAAACTATTTCATTATAAATGCAAAATTATAAAAAAAAGCGTTGAAGCAATCACTGAATTACATTTATTGGTGATTGAAAAGCATGACTTCTGGTTTGTTTTCGGTGATGGAAAAGGAGGTGGAGGACCAATTTTTCACAAGCTTTTAAACTTGCTTCAAGCAAGAAAATCTAAAACTCTTAACACGATTCAGAAGTTCCTTTTCATTCTTATTAAAAAATAAAAAGAATTTTATTTAGAAACTCCTCTTTGGCTGAATTATCAAGCTCTCAAAAAACACAATTAGAAATGATTTGTCAAGAAGCCACTGTTTTTATTAGAAAAAAGAGTTTTAGAAAATAAAGAAATTAATTTTTTTTTAGATAAAACAAAATCAAATTCTATGGTCAGTAGGAGAAGAAGCGAAATTTGGCTTTCTTATAGCGAAAGGAACGTTCAAATTTATTGGAGAATGTCAAGAAGCTTTATTACCTGAGTTTGAGACTGGAGCGTTTATTGGAGAAATCGATGGTTTCATCAGTGGAAAATTGTTGACAACCACAGTGCAATCTGTTACAGATAGTACAATATTTCTCATAGATAAAGAGGATTTGTTGAACTTCTTTAATAAAAATCCTGCACTTTATGTTATGTTTTCGAATTCAAAATACTTCGAATAAACTGAAATAAGAAATTACAATTTATTTATAAATAAACAAACAAAAGAATTAAGTTTTTTTTAATCAGGTTGATCGATGGATGATTTTTTATTTTTTTTAGAATTACTATGAGAAGTTATTTCAAAGACTGGTTTTTCAGTGACAACATTAATATTCCTGTAATAATCCTCCACATCTTCTGCAATAAATATCATCTGCATAGGATTTTTCATTATTTGCGCAAGCGTTGTTTGATAATCAATTCTTAATCCTGAATCTTTATTACATAAAACAACATAAGAATTATTCTCCTTGTTAAAATTATCCTGCAATTCTCCTAACCTCATAAATTTTTCCACATGTTTTGGATAAATATTCCCTTTGTAAAATATAGAAATTTGCAAAAAATCTGCTTGGTTTGGGAAATAAGCCAACAAAACGATTTTTTTTTCTGATAGATTATAAAACAACAAGTTTTTTTCTATATCAAGTGGATCAGAAAAAAGTGAATCTGAATGTCGAAATAATTTGCATTTCAAATCTCGAAAATAATCTTGTGGTAGAAAAAATTTCAAAGGGAAAAAAAGAAATGATTTCAATATAATGTATTCAATTGATTGAGTCTTAATCATTAGAATTTCTAATTCGAATAAAAAATCCTGACAGTTTTCAAATGACATAATCATTTGTGGCATTTCAGCCGAATTAGTCAATTTTTCATTAAAAATATCTTCAATAGATTGTGAATCTGATTTTTGTGGGGTTTTTATAACTAATGGTCCTTTTTGAGATTCAATTCGGAAATTCAAACTTTCTGGAATTTTAAAGAACTTATTTAAGTCCTTTTTGAAATCATCGAACGCGATTCGAGGTGATGTCTTGATGTTGAATTCAGTATCAATGTCTTCAAAATAGATTGAAAAATATTTGTGTTTCTTCTCAAAGATTTCTTGATCATTACAACTTTTAGAAATGGAAGATTTGCTTTCTTTTTGCCCCATTTTTTTTTTTCCAAAAAAAGTCTAGTATTAAATCTGATAAATAACAAATAATATAATAATGACGATTTTCTTTCTTTTTGTCATACTTTTAAAAATATTATTGATCGATTTTCATAATTTTTAAAAAAAAAAACTTAAAAAAATATGAACTATCCAAACAGATCAGAAAGCACTTATAGCGATTATGAAGATGATGATGATTTATTGACTATTAAAAAATTTTTAAACACTATTTCAGAAGAAATATTCTCTCCTTTTACCGATCAAATCCCTGATATTGAGGAATTTTCGCAAAATCCAGGTAAGAAATCTTTGTTAAATCAATAATTTGAACGAATAATGTTTTTAAACAGAATTAACAGAGAATTTTTTCCATCAATTTTTTATTCGAGAAAACTATATCAAAATGTTGATTCAGATAATATGTATTTCAAAATAATATTCATATTATTTAAGTAGTTTTTTTTGAAAAAGCTCAAATCATTGAAAGGCATCGAGAAAAATTAAATAAAAAAAACAATGAAATATCGAATCTCAATACAAAGGTTGAAAATTTACGGAGAGAAGCTGATTATTCAAAAATTCATTTGAATGAATACAAGGCAACTATTTTTTTTCTCATTGATTTTAAAAAAAAATTAATATTTTTAGGAAATGTACAATAGTATGTATGAAAAAAATCAAAAGATTGAAGAAAATCTCAATAATATTGAGGATAAAAATGACCTTTTGATGGAAGATTTATCAAATTATGAGAATCGCATCCATAGTTTTCACGAAATCAAAGAGAAATACGAGGTCTAATATTCAACAAATATGATGATAAATTTTTTAAAGGAATTGAAAAATTTACAAAACCCTTATAATGAAATCCTTGAAAAAATGAAAATAGAAAATGGAAATCTCAAATATGAAATGAAAAATGTTAAAGGTTTATTAATTTTTTTTTTTCTTTCAAAGATTAAATTCTGAATAAAAAAAAGCTGAAAATCAGAAATTTCAAGAGCAAATAAAGTTGTCTCAAGAAAAATATTTGAAATTATTGGAAAATCATGAAAAAATAAATTTACACCAAACATGTTAATTTTCACTTTCGAAAAAAATGTTGAAATAAATTTAAAAAGATCTTGAAAATAGAAATTGCAAGCTTTTACATGAAATAAATCAATTAAAGGAAAATGTGATCGAATTGTCTGAAAGAAATACTGAACTGATTTCCGAAATCGAAACTTTGCAAATTTGTAAAGCTAAAATTCATAAAGCTTCTTTTCATAGCGTTGAGCAAGGCATTTGAATTTAATTATTTTAAAATTGAATATCAATTTAAAAAGAAAAAGTTCCTGAGCAAAAAAACCTTCCAAAAAATAGTGATGAATTTACAACAAATCGTCAAGAACATAGAAGAACTGGATCTTTATTTGCAGAATTAATAAGTTTAAGAAAAATTGATTTGTTCGAAGATGAATTTGCTGATGACACGAATGTGAAGTTTATAAAAGAAAGTGCAAATAAACAAGATGAAATAATATTAAATAATCTATTTTGTGTGCCAAAATTAATTCAAGAAGTTGGTAAAAATCTTTTAGATTTTACTTTTTTTTTAAGTTTTAATAAGATAGCAATAGTAAGAATTTTGAGGACAATCCTATGAAATTATCAAATGATATTTCACTTCCAACCCCCCCTAAAAAAAATGAGATTATTGCTGACATCAAAAATGAAAATAGCTCTACTCCTTTCATTAAAAATGATAAATTTAAACTTCTGGAAAATATCCCGAAGATTCATGCATTTGAAATTCCTAAAGAAAACAAAAAAGAAAAAGATAGTCCTCTTCGTTCAAAAAAGGAAACATTCTCCAAATTTAAATGCAATCCTTATTTTGTTAATTTTTTCTTTTATTTTTATTTTTATAAAAAACTTTTTTTTTAAGGATTTCTTTAATTTGGTTAGTTAGTTTCTTATTTTTTCAATATTTTTATTGTGAATTTTTCAGACAAGTCAATGCGTGAAACTTAATTCTAAAATTATGGATGATATAATAGATGTAAATTTTAATTTTTAGTATGATGAAATTTTTTAGAAATAAATTTCGATGTAATAGATGTAAATTTTAATTTTTTATTAAAAAAAAAGATAGATCCAAAACCTTTTTATAATGAGGTGATGGATTTGGGTATTCCGTTTCATAGATGGTACGCTTGGATGAAAGATAAATTCTCTGGAATTATGCTCAACAAAAAATTACATTTGGCTTCTAGAGCTTAATAATTTTCTAATTAATATTAAAATTTAGTTTAAGGATTATAAATTACAAAATCAAATTTCAATAAAAATTTCATTTTCATTTAAAAGAAACAAAACAAAAAATATGGGTTATTTCAAACCAATCGCTCTCACTCTTACAGGTTTTCACTCAATTTCTTGATAATATTACAATAATAGTTCCATTTTTTATTAAGGTGTCACTGCCCTTTTTTTAATTTATCCTGGAAACTTTAAAAGATTTGACAGAAATGTTTTAAGACCGATTCGAAATTATCGATCTAATCTGCAAGATTGGAATAGATTCCAATTGCCAGAGGAATTTACTGGATTTCTTTCGGAAGTAGGCGTCGGTATGGCGAATACCATTGCTGGAAAATAAAATTAAAAAAAATTAAAAAAAAAATTCGCTTCAAAATAAATCAGAATTTCAATTGCTATTTAATTATTTTCCTAATTATTTTTTTTTTTTAAAACCCCACCAAAAGTCCTATCAGAATTCCAGATGTTTATAATATAAAGATAGCTGTCAAAAAGATTTTTTTATAAAACAAAACTTTTAAATATTTTTTTAAAACATGCATTGTGAAGATTATAAATCTGTTTCTTTTCTTAAAGAAGGAGGCGACGAAGATTTTGAATCAATAATGAAGAATTTACAAGATTTTTCTGCGAAATTTCTGGATGATAATGAAGATCACAAAATCGATTATGAGGTGGATTCTACCATTAAATCTTTGGATAATTATTACAATAATAAAATGAATTTCGATAAAAATGAAATGACCTCTCCTCCAGTAGAATCAATGAATAAATTAGATAGTTTATATGACAAAATCATGGAGTCTAAAAATGACAAAGATTTAACTGTTAAAAGAAATAGAGAATATATGGGTGATCCAAAAGAGTCTGAACTTCAGAACTCAAAATCCAAGAAAAACCGAAAAACAATTTCTATCAATCAATCATCCAAAGAAGAAAACCCAAATAACTTTCAATCTTTATCAAAAAAAAATCAAGATAATCAAGAGTTTGATTATTATAAATTGCAAAGCTTACAAACTCAGGAAGAAAAATTTGATAAAAGCTATTATGAATATCCTATAATGAACCTTCTTCCTGAAATCAACAATTATGACCAACCTCAAATAAATAATTACCCAAATACAAATAATCCTTATGTTGCAGGAATTCCTATTTATAACGAAAGATTTCAACCTCCACAGAACACAAATTATCAAAATGGGTCAATTTACTATCAACAACCGCCATATTCATATCCACAAAACGTTTATAATTATTATCCTTCAGTTGGTCCCTCCCCATCTGCGAAAAAGTTCGATGCTTTTGCCCCAAATATTAATTAAATTTTTAAAATTTTGCAAATTAAAAAAAAAATTGGGTTTTCTTTAATTTAAAAAAAATTAAAAAAATACAGTTATTGTTTGAATTTTTCTTATAATCATTGTTTAAGCTTTTAAAAAATATATTTATTAAATCAAGAATTTAAATTATCAGATAATTTTTCATTTTATCTTCATTTTCCTAACAAATAAAATCAAATGGGTGCCTGTTGTAGTGGAACTGGACATGCGGAGTTAACAGAAGTTAATATACAAAAACCAAATAAACACGAGGAAGAAGAAGAATATGTTGGAACGGTGACAAAAATTAATAATCATTACAGAGGACTTGTTGTCAGATGCGCGCCTCCGGAACCAGAAGAATAAAATATAAAATTAAAAAAGCCAAACTTATTTTATAGACATTAAAAATAAAAACAAAGAATATTTGCTAAATAAAATTTTTTTTCTTTCTCAAATTATTTTGTTTGTTTTTGTTTTGTGAGTTTTTAATTTAATTATTTCAGTTGAAAAGGTAAATCAACATTTTTCATCCCATCACCAATATAAAGTCCTCCAAATTGCTTGGAATTCGCTTTATGATATCCAAGATAACCTGGCCAAGAAAGACTTCTAATCGTAATCTAACGATTTTTTTTTATTTTATATAAATCAAATTTTTTATTTATTTTACTATGGCTTTTGAAGCATCTGCTTGAATCGACCAACACCCAAGTGGTTTATCTATCGTGAGTGGGTCAAAAAAGTTAAATTTAAACAAAACGTCATCTTGAGCTGCAAATAAAAAAACCAAAAAAAATAATTATGGAAATTCATTCTAATAATATAGTTAAGTTTTTACAAATAAAAGCCTTTTTTTCTTCACTCATGGGATTTCTGAAATGTTGATAATTATTAATGTCAGATGCTTCATTTAAATTTAATCCCACAAATGCTTCGTTTAATCTCAATTCATGATTAGGAGTCAATTTATAAGCTCCTATTGGAACAATTTGGCATTCTGTTTCAATCGCCCTCACAATATAAGCTAATCTATCTAATTCAGTGAAATTCTTAGGAGGCACTTTGACTTCTTCCTCTTCATCTGATTCCACTGCCTTGTTTTGTTCAGCTTGAATATTAGCTCCATCATCTGGATTTGGATTATCTCCACCATCAGGATTTTGAACTGCATCCTCTAAAAGAAAAGCAAAATTTCAGTTAGGATGTTATATTAAAAAATAAGAGAATTTTAAACCAGGATTTGTTACTTGAACAAGCATATTTTCTTTTTTTCCTGTAAAAGGAAGTTTAAAAGTCTCCACTTTTTCTTTGTACTCTGGATTAAAATCAGGAATCTCAAAAAAAATGAAATCATTAGAGCTTTTTTTTGTTTTTATGAAATTCGACAAATAACAAAAAATTACCAATAAAAAAAGGTTTTGTGAGGAAATTCGTAAAAGTTCACAAAATTCAAACATAAAGCAATGTAATAATCCCCAGCAGTGCCTTCAATTTTCCCCCAAAACAAAACCTGATCAAATCTATCATTCTCATTTATTTTCCAAAGTCCCAATTCTAATTTTATTCTGAAAAAAAGGGTCAAAATTTTTGTTAAATATTTTGACAAAGAGACCTTTCGTCGAGGTTCAAAGTCCTTCCTATTTGGTTGATGAA
>JFJP01037165.1_pt1 | contig 41137 bp, 30 predicted proteins | sample 431651 | NCBI WGS metagenome assembly JFJP01 (sample SAMN02602958, study PRJNA72255) | Microbial mat metagenome, whole genome shotgun sequencing project. | biome: fresh water; feature: sink hole; material: water; isolation source: purple microbial (photo- and chemosynthetic) mats found in...
ATTAATCCCACTTATTTAACTTCAGCAATTGTAGGAGGTATAATAATGGGTGCCGGATTTATAATTGGCGGCTATTGTCCCGGAACAAGTTTTTGTGGCGCATCAATAGGTAAAATTGACGCACTTGTATTTATTGGAGGGTTATTCATCGGAGTATTTATTTTTGGAATTGGCTATGATCTATGGGATGGAATGTATATGGCTAAATTCCTGGGCTCTCCGAAAATCAGCGAGACACTCGGACTCACCGACGGAGTATTTGCCTTTCTTCTGATAATAGCGGCTCTTTCAATGTTCTGGGTTGCAGAATGGGCTGAAAAGAAATTCCCCAGAGCTGAATACTAGAAATTTTATAATAAATAATTGCCGCAAAGTCGCGAAGACGCAAAGATCAATAATAGCAAGTATACTGATAAAAATTCTTTGTGTAACTTTGTGCCTTGGCGCCTTTGTGGCAAAATAATTTAAGACAAATCTTTATAAAAATTCATACTATGAAACCACGTACATTATTAGCATTATTCGTCATCCCTATGGGTTTGATTATTGCTGCCGTGCCACAGAATAAAACAAAACAGTACAAACTTACTGCAGATGAGCTGCTTGCAGAGGTGAATACACGAACTCAGTATGTTATGCCGGATGATGTTGCAGATATGATCGTAAAAAAAGATCCAATTCTGAGACTGATTGACGTCAGAAGTCAGGATGAATTTGAAAAATTTAATTTGCCAGGATCAATAAATATTCCTGTAACGGATCTATTGTCAGATCAGTATACAGATATTCTTAATCAGGATGTTAAGATGAACGTTTTCTATTCAAACGGATCACTTACAGCAAATGAAGCATGGATGATAACAAGGCAACTTGGTTATAATAACAACTATGTTCTTGAGGGAGGACTGAATTATTGGTTCGAGGCAATTCTTAATCCTCAGAAACCTGCCTCAACCAGTTCCGATGAAGAATTTGCACGATATGATTTTCGAAAAAGTGCAGGTCAGGCTCTTGGGGGCGGAGGTGCAGTTCAGTCAGTTCAGGAGCAGGGTACCCCGTCGGCCAAGCCGGCAATTAAGGCTGCAGGTAAGAAAAAGAAGGCTGCAGGGGGTTGCTGATCTTACTATTTCGTAATACGATAATTCATACCAACACCAAAGTAGATCTGGGTATAATCAACTTTGTATGAACCTTCCTGAAACGAAGGCAGATAATCAGTTGCATCGAAATATGATTGGGAGTAAGAGGTCTTAAGATAAACAATAGCTTTCTCTGAAACCGGTAGTTTTATTTTAAATCCTGCTATTTTTGAATACATGTTTTTATAACCGGCATCAGAAGGAAGCTGATTTGGAGGGACGCTCTTTTCAAATCTTCTGTCATCGATGCTAAAGTCCCATGAATAGGCAGCAAACGGCGATAAAAGTATTGTATTGAATAGTCTTATATCATATTCAGCGTAAACTGTTGTGTGTAGTTTGGTTCTTGTCCACCAGCCCAGATCAAAATGTTTGGTGGTTTTAAATTTGTCGGAATAGTCATACCTGACAGTTGATTCATATTGAAGCAACTCGTAATCGCCGGTTCCTCCAATATGGAAATTGTACCAGCTAAGATCGAGACCGACTGAAGGTCTTACACAGCCAAAGATATTTGCAACATACAGATATTCATTTACGTTGGGGACAGTGGGTGCGATACTGATTTCAGCATCGCCTCCTCCGGTAAGAATTGCAACATCGAGTATCAGTGCAGGCCTTTTAATCGATTTTTTCCAGACATCATTAAAATAACCTATTCTGGATGGTGGCTCTGGTGCAACGTAAAACTCAGGGTTCATTAGTGTGTAATTGTAGTATCCTCCCAGAATCTTTATCTCAAGCGTTTTCTTTTGAATATCAGGCTTAAAAACAAAAGAGACTTCATTGTCAGCAAAAGTCCTGTCATTATTATTATCTATGTAATATGTCTTCGTACTGTCGGCTGCAATTCCAATAATAATAACGTTTACCTCTCCTTTGGCGGAATAGTTTTCAGGCTTAAGGTACCAAAGAATTCCAAGGGTATCTTTGGCATTGGTCATTACAGGAAAGTTTATTTTAATTGTTTCAACCGGGATCTTTGAAGCAGGAAACTGTTTTGATAATTCATCTGTTGCGAAGGACTGATTTTTTGGCAGAGCGAAAACAATAGGGACTGCTGTACTGAAGCTTTCGGTTGCAGTACGCGGGCCGATTGTAACCGAAATCTGACTTTTTGCAGTTTCTGAAAACAATACAATAAATAGTATGAACAGTGAGAACCTTAACTTCATTTTTTTAAAATATCGTGCAATATTAGTAATATTATCTTCATTGTATGATCGTATTCATCAGTTGGCTAAATTAATTTAGCTTTTTTAACATTTCACTAATGATAAAATAAATTCAATAATATGACAATTTATATGCTGAAGCACGATGAGATCCTGATCGGAGCGAAGGATCTCCTAAACTATTTCCGGGGGTAATAACCGCAGTTTGGTGTTTTTTAATAATTGGTTATATTTATGGCGTTTATAAATCAAGTATTATTTAAATTTTATTACATGAAAAGAGTTACAATTTTAATGTTGTTTATGATTATCGGAATCACCGCAGTTTCCGCACAAAACGCAAAACCAAAAAACAATCCGATAGGAACATGGAAGTTCGAAGCCCCATATGCTCCTGAAGGATATACTTCTGGAACCATAATTTTAGGTAAAGAGGACAAGAAAGATCTTGCATCTATGTCCTTTACCGGCAGTGAAGAGAAAATGGCGGGAGAAAACGTCAAAATCGGAAAAGATTCAACAACCTTCTCAATTTATATGCAGGGAGAAGATATTAGCGTTGTTTTAAAACCAGAAACTGAAGTGAAAATGTCTGGTAAGGCTGTCTATTCTCAGGGTGAAGTTCCTCTGACCCTCACAAAAGATGCTCCTCCTGCAAAATAACTGCCTGATTAGTTTGGTGTTTTGCTGATATTATCGGGGTTGTTTAAGGAGTTATGAGGCTTTTTAAACAACCTTTTTTCTATCCGGGGTGTTTCCCAAATAATAATTCTTATTGAATAATTATGAAAAGATTACTTGCTTTATTTATTGCATCAGGACTTGTTGTAAATCCGCTTGTTTCGCAGATTATCAATAAAGAACCCCTAAGTGCACGGCAAACATATTATAAAATTGATGCCAGTCTGAATGACAGTGCAAAAATGGTGACTGGTGTAATGACCTCCTACTGGGTCAATAAATCGTCTGAAAATGTACCAGATGTCCAGATGCATTTATATCTTAATGCATTCAGCAGCAGCAGATCAACATACAATAAAGAAATAAATGCGAACCCCGGAAACAATGATATCGATTTAGGCTGGATAGACATAAAGGATATAAAAGACAGGAAAGGAAGAGACCTTTCTCCTTTTATGGGTTTCATTAGTCCGGATGATGGAAACGCCGATGATAGAACAGTGTTAAAAATTAATCTGCCTGAAATTACAAAACCCGGCGATACAGTTTTTCTGAATATTACATTTGAATCAAAACTGCCGTCGCAGATCAGAAGAACCGGTTATTCGGATGATTTTTACTTTGTGGCCCAGTGGTTTCCCAAGTTTGGCGTATATGAATCTGCCGGAATGCGTTATGCCACAAAGGGTGCCTGGAATTGCCATCAGTTTCATTCCACATCTGAATTCTATTCAAACCACAGCGTTTATGAAGTGAATATCACTCTGCCGAAAAAATTTGTAGTTGGTTCGGGTGGTTTGCTTCTGGGTGAGAAGGAAAACAGCGACGGGAATAAAACTCTGACATACCGTGCTGAGGATATAGTTGATTTTGCCTGGACAGCATGGCCGGACTATTCTTCATATACCGATCAGTGGAAACATGTTAAAATAACTCTTCTTTCGCCACCTGACAGGAAAAACCAGGTTGCAAGACAGTTTCAGTCTGTGAAAAATGCTCTGGAATACCTTGAGAAAAATGTCGGGGCCTTCCCATGGAGCCATCTTACATTTATTGACCCTCCTACAAAAGGCGGGGGAGCCGGCGGGATGGAATATACAACTCTTTTCACATCTCAGTCTTTTACAGGCGTTCCTGAGTTTTTGAGAATGCCTGAGATGGTTACTATTCATGAATTCGGACATGCTTATTTTATGGGTATTCTGGCCAGTAATGAGTTTGAGGAGCCCTGGCTCGATGAAGGTGTTAATTCATTCTGGGAAGCCAGAATTATGGATCATTATTACGGGGAAAATTCAGGGCTGCTTGATCTTCCTTTTTTTAAGATTGCAGACAAGTCTATGTCACGGTCTTCGTATGTGGGGGCATTCAGCAGACAAGTTACAAGCAATAATGAGTACTCATGGAACTACCCTCACAATACCTACAGTATGATGTCTTACATGAAGAGTGCAACATGGCTTTTTACACTTAAGGGTATTGTAGGGGAAGAAACAGTAAATGAAATTTTCAGGGAGTATTATCGCAGATGGGCATTTAAACACCCGTCGGGAAAAGATTTTGTAAATGTGGTTAACGATGTAGTAGTAAAACTGCACGGAAACAAATTCGGTCCTGATATGAACTGGTTTTTTGATCAGACACTTTACGGTACAGGGATCTGTGATTATAAAGTTAAAGGTTTTTCAAGCACCCGGATCCAGAAACATTCAGGCAGGGGAGAGATAACAGATACATTGAACAGCAGTTCCATGAATGATTCCATTTACAAATCTGTTGTAGAGATTGAAAGGGCAGGGGAGATTATGCTTCCGGTTGAAGTTCTTATTCATTTCGATAACGGGGATGAGGTTTTGGAAAAATGGGATGGCAAAAGCAGGTATAAAGATTTTAGATATACAGATGCGAAGAGAATCTCCTGGGTTAAAATTGATCCCGAATATAAAATAACAATGGATGTCAACTATATTAATAACTCAAAGACTGATCGTCCTGATGCGGTTCCTGTTAATCGCATAACCAGTAAACTGATAGTTTTACTTGAGTTTCTTGTAAGTTTTATCTCTCTGTAAATATTAAGATATGAAGGTATTAAATTCAATTCTGTCCGGCGCCGGTGCTGCAGTAAAATCCTGGAAAGGAATTTTAATAACATGGTTATTCTCATTATTCCTTGTCGCGGTTTTTACACTTCCCTTTAGAAGCGGACTTAAGTCTGCATTTGGAAACAGCATGATTACTGAGAAACTTGCACAGGGTTTAACTTCTGAAATATTTACCGACCTTGGATCCTCGGTTAAAATTTTAATGTCCTTTTTCTCTGGCGGCCTATTGATACTTATGTTTGCAGGTTTTCTGATGAATGTTTTTCTAAATGGAGGACAGTTCAGTTTTCTGAGAAAAGATGCTTCAAACTTAACGACATCAGAATTTTTAAGGGCCTCCGGACGAAATTTCTGGTCGTTCCTGTTAATTACAATTCTATCCAGATTTATAATTAATTTCTTAACAGGTATTACTTTTCTTGCTCCGGTTATTGTCTTAGCAATGAGTAAGAGTGTATCTTTAAATTCATCGATTATAGTTTTATCTATTGCTGTAACTGCTTCAATAATACTAATCTCCATTATGCTCCTTGTTACTGATTATGCCAGGGCCTGGCAGGTGTCAAATGATAAGTTAAACTCTTTCAGGGCTTTGGGGTTCGGATTCAGTGAAACTTTCGGAAAATTCTGGTCGTCACTGCCATTGATGGTTCTGATGTTGCTGATTCAGTTACTGTATATAGGTCTGGTATTTGTTCTTGTATCAGGATGGATGCCAGATACCGGACGCGGGGTGATATTTTTATTTATTGGATCCCAGCTTCTTTTTATAATTAAAATCTTTCTTAAATTCTGGAGGTATGGCAGTGTTACTTCACTTATGGAGCTGCATGGAGAGAAACAGGTTTTAAATGAGGAAAATCAGTCAGCATATCCATCCGATGATTCTCTGAAATACTAATAAAACTCAGATACAATACAGAGTTAAATATTTCATTTAAAAGGAGGGGCGAGAGGCTGCCTTGTCGTACCCCCGCCGCCAATAGTGGAAGGGGTATTGTTATCCACAACATACAGGTTTAGGAAGATCAGGTCCATATCTCTTGCCCAGGGTGTGTCTTTTGTCGGGCATTTCATTGAATATCCCCAGTTTTTTTTGAATTCGTCATCAAAGCGTCCTTCAGGAGACCACTCAACCCCAATGGCATATACATCCCAGGCTGTATCATCAACCAGGTAAGCTCCATAATCCTGAAATGCCTCAGCAAGCATTCGACCGGGAATTGTTTCAAAATTCATGGAGTCAAGATTCATATACGAAGGCAATGCTAATAATGCTCCCATCCTGCATTCCTTTACTGTATCATTAGTCCTTTCCTTGTAGTAGTTGTCTGCGGCATAGCCATCAGCTTTTCTGGCAGGCCATCGGTAACCTTTTGTTTCATTATCGTAAAAAATGTTTTTCCTTCCGAAAATGTTTATTTTAAGAACATGTTTTAAGGGACCGGAAGATGGCGTAAGTTCTCCCAGTCTTAACGTACCGCCTATTGCAGAAAGACCTGAGCCTCCGTGAGCTCCATATGTTCCATCTTTGTAAATATCAACATCCTCAAACATATACTGAGATGTGCCAGGCTGATTTTCAGTGCAATGTGCAAAAGGCTGAGTTTGCTTAATTGTATGTTTATCGGGCATAAGTACTGCAAGACCTGCATTGGGAGTTAGACCGTCCCATGTATCCTTGCTGACTATAAACGACTTTGGGACAGGCGCGGAAAAGAGCAAAGGACCATCGGTTGTGCATCTGTCTTTGGTGCGATCCCATCCTGCATAATTCTCATAGATTCCAATAAGGGGGGCATCGGGCGACATTACAATATAGTCTTCATCAATAGTCATACCGGCCTGAAGAGCTATTTCAATATGGGCATTTACATATTTTGCATTTTCCCCGATTGGCATATTCCATATTGAAGTTTCTGAAAAAGGCCATTTGAGCGGGTCTCTATTCAATAAAGTATCATTTTGCGATTCATGACAGGAGATAAATGCAAAAAATGGGAATAAGAGCAGGTACAGCTTCATCATACAGTAAGTTCTCGATATATTACAAATATATTCTTTTTGCATTGGTTGTAAAAAGGATTTTTTTGTAAATTGTTGCCGGCAACATAAGTATGTTCCGTTAGCAATTGTTAATCTGAATAGTATAAACTGAAAGGCAATAATCATGTTTACTGACATGGCGGTTAAGCCAACAGAGGATTTGATTTTTTCTATAATAAAAGAAAAGAAAAACCTTTGGCAGGCTTTAATGAATCATTTGTCGGAGAGTTATCCGGCATCTTCAGGCGACTGGCACTACTACAATGATGGCAAACAATGGCTATTCAAATTAGTTCAGAAGAAGAAAACATTGTTCTGGTTAAGTCTATTTGAGGAGACATTCCGGGTCACTTTTTATTTTGGCGATAAAGCCCTGCCTGTTATTGAAGAGAGCGATCTGCCCCCTAGTATTAAAAATGATTTTAAGACCGGGAAGAAATATGGAGCCATCAGGGGCATCACTGTTTTAGTAAAAGAAGAGTCTGATGTTGTTAATGTTCAGAAACTTATTTCTATAAAGAATAAGATGAAATAGTCGGCCACCTATGCTAAAGCTTCGTTGGTCGAAGAAAGCTTCGGTGGCTGAAAGAAGTCCGAAGACGACCACTTACGCTTGGACTTCGTTTGTTCTATAGTTTTTCTAAAATTCTTATTCTTCTTCTATACCCGTTCCTCCTTTATACCGTTGCGCCTTTGTGTCTTTACAGCGTTGCACCTTTGTACTGTTACACCGTTACACCTAATAAGTATAAATACCCCGAATAAATAGGTTTTAAGCTTCTTTCCCCCTTTTCTCATTAAAACTAAATTTGTGTTAATTAATTAACAATTAGAATCAGGTTCAGGTTAATGGAAAAGCTTTACGAATTATTGATGGATGATGTCCGTTTTGAAGAGGGTTTAAAAGCCTGCATGAACTGTGGCGTCTGCACAGCAATATGCCCTGCTGCTGAGTTCTATGATTATGACCCAAGAAAAGTTGTGGATGCAGTGCAGTTAAGAGATGATAATGAAATAATAAGGTTGCTTAAGTCTGAAACAATTTGGTATTGTGGTGAATGTATGTCGTGCAAAACTAGATGCCCGCGGGGTAATACCCCGGGATTTATTATTATGGCATTGCGCACACTTTCGCAGAAGCTTGGATACTTTACTGAATCTGAAAAGGGACGACAGCAGCTGGCAATCAAAAGGACTGTTGGCGAAAACATATTTAAATACGGATACTGTGCTGCAACTTATGCAGTGAATCCAAAAATGCATCCTGAACAGGGTCCTATCTGGGAGTATATTCTTGAAAATAGTGACGATGTTTTTGAAAGGCTGGGTGGCCAGATCAATGGTATCGGTACTGGTCCTTTAAGAAAAATTCCTCAGGAAGCACTTGATGAACTGAAGAAAATATTTGATGTTACAGGAGGTACCGAATTCTTCGGATTAATTGAAGAGCATTCGAAAAAAAAGGCTGCAGATATGGGTTTGCAGTTTGAAGATGAAGGTATCGATAATGACTATTTTGTGGAGGTTTATACTGCAAACAACGGATCTCATAACTCACATGATATATAATATCTTAATATGAATGCTGAAGGCAAAAAACGGGTATGGAGCGACTATCAGAAAGAGATTGCAGATGATCATTTTTTCTATGTGAGATCATGTATACGGCAGAGTTTTTTTCCCGGGTCTGAACAGTTTTTTCTTAACCTGATGAGGAATATCCTGGGTAAGGATGTTTATGAGAATCCGGCTCATACCACATGCACAGGCATTGGTTATCACAGCGATATAATACCCTCTGCAACAATTATGACTGTTATAGCCCGTCATTTTGCACTGATGAAGGAGTCGGGCTATAAGAACATAGCTATATCATGCGTCACTTCATTCGGTCTTTACACCGAGATACTTGAAACATGGAAACACTTTCCGGCAGAACTTGAAAAGACAAGGGAATATCTTTTCAAGGCTACCGGAAGGGAATTTGATATTCCTGAAAATGTAGCTCATACAAGTGATATTATCTATAAGTTTCGTGACGAAATAGCTCAGAAAGCCAAAAATCTTCTTGTAAATAAACAAACCGGCGAGCCTTTGAGAATTGTTGAACATATTGGATGTCACTATGCTAAAATGTTTCCGAAATCAGGTCAGGGTGGAGCGGAATTTCCGAATGTCCTCAGCGGAATGGCAGAGGCCTGGGGCGGACAATTAATTGATTATCCCGAAAGAAGACACTGTTGCGGATTTGGGTTCAGGCAATATCTGGTACAGGCTAACAGAGGGTACTCAGTTTCAAACACTGCAAAAAAGTTTTCATCGATGAAGCCTTATAGACCTGATATGGTGCTTACAAACTGTCCGGGTTGCACTATGTTTATGGATAAATGGCAATACACCATAAAAGAAATGAATGGATCGACTTATGGTGAAAAAGGTGATTCAATTCCTGTTCTTACCTATGAAGAGCTGGCCGGACTTGTTCTCGGGTTTAATCCCTGGGATCTTGGCCTGCAGTATCATATGGTTCAGTCTGAACCATTGTTGCGAAAACTTGGAATCGAATTTGACAGTTCCGATAAGTTTAAAAATAAACACGGTAAGCAGATGCCTATACCCAAAAATCTTATTAACGCATGATGATGAGCAAACATGTGGTTGTTATTGGAGGCGGAGTTGCCGGAATGGAAGCTGCAGGACAGCTTTCAAAAACCGGAATGAATGTCAGTCTGCTGGAGAAAGAAAACAAAACAGGTGGCCATCTTAATGATTGGTATAAGCTTTTTCCCGACAGAAGAAAAAGCTCGGAGGTTAAAGATTATCTCGACAAAATAGATTTAAATGAGAACATAAAACTGCTTATTAATACAACTATAGAGAAGATTGACAGGAAAAAGAACAGCTTCACAATTACAATAAATGATGGAAGGGAACTAATTGCTGATGCAATAATCGTTGCAACCGGATTTGACCTGTTTAAAAGTTCAAGAAAAGAGGAGTACGGGTATGGTATCTATGATAATGTTATAACCTCAGCTGATTTGGAGGGTATGTTCCGGAATGGAAAGATTGCAATGGCCAACGGAAATAGTCCGAAAAAAATCGGTATTGTTCATTGTGTTGGATCGAGAGACGAAAAGGTCGGTAATTTTTATTGCTCAAAATTGTGCTGTGTAACTGCTGTAAAACAGGCTATTGAAATAAAGGAACATCTTCCTGATTCAACGGTTTTCTGTTTTTACATGGATATGAGAATGGGAGGTGCCCATTACGAGGAGTTATACCGTGAGGCTCAGGAAGAATGGGGAGTTAACTTTATAAGAGGAAAGGTATCAGAGGCAGGCGAAAATATAGAAAACCGAATTATAGTAAAAGTTGAGGATACACTCGCAGGAAGACCTCTTAAAATGGAACTTGATCTGCTTGTACTTATGGCCGGAATGGAGATGTCGCAAGGGGGTAAAAAGGTTTCGTCACTTGCAGGACTTACCACCGGAGAAAACAGATTTTTTTCTACAGAGGACCATCATTATGCAACAAACATAAGTAATATCAAAGGAGTCTTTTATGCTGGAACGTGCACTGCCCCAATGAATATTACTGATACAATTTCGCATGCAAGGAGCGCAGTCTATGAGGTTATTGACTATCTGAAAGAGAGCCAGGAGTAATATGGAAAAATTCGGATATAAAATATCACAGGGTCGCCAGATCGACTATGAGTCAAATGACAGGAGAATTGCTGAATATATCTTTGAACGCGAACCAAGCTTCAGAAGATGCATTGAGTGCGGCGGATGTTCAGCAACATGCACTACAGCAGCCCTTACAAAATTTAGTCTCAGGGAATTTCATATTCTGATTAAGAGAGGTGAAAATGATAAGGTAAGGCAGAACATTAAAAAATGTATGCTGTGCGGCAAATGCACATTGGTTTGTCCGCGCGGTGTTAATACCCGGAATATTGTAACACTTGCGAAACAGGCATTTCTGAAATCTGATGACTATGCAATTTGATCCGTTTGTTATACCATTTAATATTGGATTATACTTCATCGTAATTTATGTTGTATACAGAAGTTTCTTATGGTTTCGCGAGCTCTCGCGTCCGGATAAGCTCAGGCTTCAGAGGGGATTTTTCGGACATGCCTTTGTGCAGAGTCTGAAAGAGGTGTTTTTTGAAAGTCTTATTCACAGAAAAATATTAAAGACCAATCTCCGCCTTGGCTATATGCATATGAGTCTTGCCTTCGGGTGGTTTCTACTTATACTATTTGGAACTATTGAAGCTGATATTTTTGGGTCACGTCACCTGAATGCTCCATATAAAGCGATATTCTTCAGGTTCTTTAATCCTGAACACGGAAGAATGGGATTTGAAGCTGTTTATGGTTTCTTTATGGATCTGATTCTTGCATTTATTCTTTCGGGTTTGTTACTGGCGATAGTCAAGCGATTCTATTCGAGGGCAGTAGGCATGAAGAAAACAACTAAACTAAAACTTACAGATAAGATTGCCCTTACATCACTTTGGCTGATATTCCCCAGCCGGCTGCTTGCTGAAAGTTTTACCAGCGGTGCATATGGATCCGGAAGTTTTCTCACAGGATCCCTCGGATCGTGGCTGGCCTCTTTTCTGCCTGCGCAGCAAATGGCTTATCCTTTCTGGTGGCTATACTCAATTTGTCTTGGTACGTTTTTTATACTCCTTCCGATAACCAGATATATGCATATTCCGGCTGAAATATTCCTGATATTTTTGAGAAATGCAGGCATAAGAACCGGAGACAAAGCCGGCTCATATACCGAGGTGCAGACATATTCATGTTCATCATGCGGAATTTGTATTGACGCTTGTCAGCTTAATTTCTCTGCCGGAGTAAATAATATCCAGTCGGCCTATATGATGAAAGCTATACGTAATAATGAAGAAATATCCGAAATAGCACACAATTGTCTCTTATGCGGAAGATGCGATCAGAAATGCCCTGTTGGAATTGAGCTTTCGCCAATACGAATGATTCAAAGAAGAAACAGCGATTCTGAAGCCGATTTCAGGAGCATTTATAAAGGGTATTTCAGAAACAGACAGGTAATTCCCACTGAAAAAATTCCTCAACCTGTTACATATGACTTTCTTGGAGAATCCGAGCCGGAACAGGCTGATGTTTTATTTTTTGCAGGCTGCATGACCCACCTTACTCCATCAATAAAGAATTCAATGATAAAGATCCTCGATGCCTCCGGCGTTAAGTATAGCTTTGTCGATGAAAACGGAGGGATCTGTTGCGGCAGACCGCTTATGCTTGCCGGTCAGGACAAGGAGGCCAGGGAACTTATAAACTATAATTCGCAGATGATCTGGAAATCAGGTGCTCATACACTTGTTACCTCCTGCCCGATATGTTATAAAGTATTCAAAGAGAGTTATTACCTTGGAGTTGAAGTAATGCATCATACTCAGTTTATCAAGAATCTTATTGATGAGGATAAACTTAAGCTTAACTTTCTGAGAAAAAGGGTTGTTTATCATACTCCCTGCGACCTGGGAAGAGGTTCAGGTGTATATGATGAACCCAAGGAGGTGCTCAGGCATGTTTCGAGATTGGAGAATACAAAATTTGAAGATGAAAACTCATTGTGTTGCGGTGGAAGCCTTGCTAATATGAAGATCAGTTCTCAAAAGCGACATAAGATCGCCTGCGACACCGCATCCGAACTGACAAAGGGAAAACCCGATATACTTGCCACTGCCTGTCCTCTATGCAAAAAGACTTTCAACTCAGCCACCGAGACTAAAGTGGCAGATATTTCTGAAATTGTGGCTGAAGCTATTGCATTGCCTGTTTCTCAAAATTTTAGCAGTGTCAGGGTAAATTCGATGAAAGAACCTGCAAACATTTAGACTCAAAATTATTTTTTCTTTTTTTACTGAAATATTTCACCTTAATTTGCGAAAAATCTTTTCTTATTATATACTTAAAAAGCTTTAAGATCGTTATAAGGACAGAGTAAAAGAATAATAAGTATTAAAATATGGGCAGAAAATTTTTTGTGTTGTTGGCAGTTTGCGGGATCTCCTTTTTATATTCATGTAAAACATCTGTTGAAAACAGCGAAGCTGAAAATGAAGCGTCTGAGAACCGAATATCACAGCAGGCAGATGGTTCTATTTCTCTGAAAGTTGATAAGGCTGAGTGTTATCATGATAATGTAAATCCTTCAACAAATACTGCCGAATGGAATGTAAGAGTCTCAAAGTCAGGAAGATTTAATGTATGGCTCTCGAGTGCAACAAAAGATACAACAAACCTTAAATATCAGCATTCTGTTATGCTCAGCATACTCGATAACAGGCTTGAAGTTCATCCCGGATGTGATAAAATAGTCCAGAACTCGAGGGATGTTGTTTACCCGTACTTCCGAGCAGACTCATTTATGGGATCATTATATATTCAGGATACAGGTCTCCTTAATATTCAATTAATAAGTGAGAAGATTTTACCTGAGAATTTTCAAAAGACAGAGTCTTCTCCGGCTGATGATTCAAGATTAATTTCAGTTTCACTCACGCCAATTACCCGGTAGTTTGATCGAGAAGTCTTTATAAATAGTTGAGGTAAAGTGTTTGGGAAGTTCCTGCTAAAAGCCGCAGATCCTTCGTTACGCTCAGGATGACAGGCATTTTGGGATCATTGAGGGGGAAAGAAGAGGCGATTCGATGCAGATTTTGAAAATAGTGACGAAGTTGTATTTCGAATCGCCTCTTCTTTCCCCCCCGTTTAAACCCATCACTGTGTCATCCTGAGCGGAGCGAAGGATCTCATCGTACTCTGTAGATCGACACAGCCAAAATCAATTTACTCCCCCTTGGGGCTGGGGTAAATAAATTGATTTTCAAGCAATTGTCTTTAATGTTTTTTGAAAAATCAACCGTTTTTTGCCTTTATCCAATTCCTTGCATTTACAAATGCCTTTATCCATGGAGTTACTTCATCATTACGTTTATCTGATGGATAATAACCGCACTGCCACGGAAAGAAGGCCCTTTCAAGATGGGGCATCATAACGAGATGCCGGCCATCTTCTGAGCATAATCCCGCTACATCAAACTGCGATCCATTTGGGTTGGCCGGATAAGCATGCCTGCTGTATTTCATTGTTATCTGATACTTGTTTTCAGGATACGGAAAACTGAATTGCCCTTCGCCATGTGCTACCCATATACCCAGCTCCATGCCGTTCATATTTTCCAGCATGACCGATTTGTTTTCAAGGATCCTTACTCCGACAAACCCCGATTCGAATTTATGCGACTTATTGTGCTTAAGTACAGGTCTTTTTTCATGCTTTGGATAAATAAGTCCCAGTTCAGCCATAAGCTGGCATCCGTTACAAACCCCTAATGAAAGTGTATCCTCTCGTTTGTAGAAATTTTCCAGTGCAATCCTGGCTTTTTCATTATATCTGAATGCTCCGGCCCAGCCTTTTGCCGACCCCAGAACATCTGAATTTGAAAAGCCTCCCACGAAAACTATCATACTGATATCAGACAGGGTCTCTCTTCCTGAAATAAGATCGGTCATATGCACATCTTTTACGTCGAAACCGGCAAGGTATAATGCATAGGCCATTTCACGGTCGCCATTAACACCTTTTTCCCTGATAATTGCAGCTTTAATGCCAGTTTTCTTTCTTCGGTCAGGTGAGATTCCAAGAGTTTTAAATGTTCCGTCGAAATTTAATGAGTCAATTTTTAACTCATTAAATTTATACTTATTAAACCTTTCCAGTGCAAGCTCCGGACCAGACTGTTTCCGGTCGAGCAAATATGAAGTCAGGAACCATTTATCGCGAAGCCTGTCAATATCAAAGGTGTGAGTTTTGCTGTTATTTGTAACGAAAAGAGTTCTTTCGTCAACCGGGTGCCCGATTGAAAAATAGGATATTCCGTTTTCGAGCAAAATTTCAGCAACATCATCTTCATCTTTAACCTGAATTATTATACCCGGATTCTGGCTGAAGAGAATTTTTATAGTGTCGGTCTCATCCAGGGCAGAAAGATTTACACTTATTCCGCCTGCGGTATTTGCAAAGCACATTTCAAGAAGAGTTGTAAGCATTCCGCCGGCTGAAATATCGTGTCCTGCAAGAACCTTACCATTCGAAATAAGTTCCTGAACAGTATCAAAAGCTTCCCTGAAGTAAGCCGGATCAGTTATCGTTGGTACTTCGTCGCCTACTTTATTAAGGATCTGGGCAAAACTGCTTCCTCCCGGTTTAAAACTATCCCTGCTCAGGTCAATGTAAAGCAGACTAGTGTAAGGATCATTTACAATAACAGGTTCAACAATTTTTCGAATATCAGTAATTTCTGAAGATGCCGAAATTATAACAGTACCTGGTGAGTAAACCACTTCGTCGTTATATTTCTGGGTCATTGAAAGACTATCTTTACCTGTTGGAATGTTAATTCCTAATGCAATAGCAAAGTCGCTTGCGGCCTTGACGGCTTCGTAAAGTCTTGTATCCTCTCCGGTGTTTCTGCAAGGCCACATCCAGTTGGCTGAGAGTGAGACCCCGTTTAATTTGCCTGAGAGCGGCGCCCATATAATATTTGTAAGTGATTCTGCTATAGAGAGTACTGAGCCTGCTGCGGCATCAGCAAGACCTGCAGCAGGGGCGTGACCAATTGAAGTTGCCATTCCCTTTTTGCCCCGGTAATCGAGCGCTATTGCACCCAGATTATTCAACGGCAGCTGAAGCGGACCGGCACATTGCTGTTTGGCAAGTCTTCCGGTAACCGATCTGTCTACCTTATTTGTTAACCAGTCTTTGCATGCCACCTCTTCGAGTTGAAGAACCTGTTCGGCATAAACATTTATTTTATCTATTGAATACTCAAGCTTGCTGTACCCGTTTGCAATTTTTGAATCGATCATTACAGTTTTCGGAGGATTTCCGAAGAATGAAGCCAGAGAGAGATCAATTGGCTTTTCTTTTGTGAGTGGATTTTCGAGTGTAAACTGCATATCACCCGTCACTTCACCTATAATATATATAGGAGCACGTTCTCTTTCTGCAATATTTCTCAGTGTTTCAATATCAACCTTTTTCACAACCAGTCCCATTCTCTCCTGCGACTCATTACCTATTATCTCTTTTGCAGAGAGGGTAGGGTCGCCAACAGGCAATTTGCTTATATCTATTCTTCCTCCGGTTGCTTCTACGAGTTCTGAAAGGCAGTTCAGATGGCCTCCTGCACCATGATCGTGGATAGATACAACCGGATTGTTTTCCGATTCACTCAGAGCCCTTATTGCATTATAGACTCTTTTCTGCATTTCAGGATTAGCCCTCTGAACTGCATTAAGCTCTATTGTACTGTCATACTTGCCTGTATCAACAGATGATACTGCTCCTCCGCCCATCCCAATCCTGTAGTTATCGCCTCCGAGAAGTACAATTACATCGCCTTTTTCCGGTATACTTTTCTCGCTATCCTTCTTTTTCCCGATTCCAATTCCACCGGCAAGCATTATCACCTTGTCGTAACCGAACTTCTTAAGGTTTTCAAAATGTTCGAAAGTGAAGACAGAACCGCAGATAAGCGGTTGCCCGAATTTATTTCCAAAATCGCTTGCTCCGTTTGATGCTTTTATTAAGATATCCTCAGGCGTCTGATAAAGCCATTTCCGTTCCTCTGTAGCTTTTTCCCAGGGGCGGGCACCATCGGGACGCGGATATGATGTCATATATACTGCAGTTCCAGCAATTGGGAAGGCTCCCTTACCACCTGCAATCCTGTCCCTGATCTCACCGCCGGTTCCGGTTGATGCCCCGTTAAAAGGTTCAACGGTTGTTGGGAAATTATGTGTTTCAGCTTTTAAAGACAGAACTGATTCATAGTCTTTTACACAGAAAAAATCTGATTTATCCTGGGTCGCCGGTGCAAACTGTTCAACTACAGGCCCCTGTACAAAGGCGCAGTTATCTTTGTATGCTGAAACAACATTATTTGGATTAGTTTTTGTAGTGGACTTTATCATCTGAAAAAGAGTTTGTTCCTGCTCTTCTCCTGAAAGAACGAAAGTGCCATTGAATATTTTATGTCTGCAATGTTCTGAATTGACCTGTGAAAAACCAAATACCTCACTGTCAGTTAGTTTTCTGCCAATTGATATGCTTAGATTATTAAGATAATTAACTTCATCCTCATTTAGAGCCAGGCCTTCTTTAATATTATACTCTCCGACATTCTCAACATAAAAAACCGGGTCTGGTTGTTTATCAATTGTATAAAGATGCTGGTCCAATCCTTTGTATAATGACTGCAGCATCGGATCGAAATCGGGATTTTCTGAATCTGCATGAATGAACTCTTCGATTCTTTTTATTCCGCTGATTCCCATATTCTGAGTAATCTCAACTGCGTTAGTGCTCCATGGGGTAATCATCTCCTTTCTTGGTCCCATGAAAACACCTTCGACTTTTTCATATTCAACAGGAAGGGCATCACTGAAAAGCCAACTCAGTTTTTCAATATCTTTTTCAGAAAGTTTTTCAGTAGTGCCGACTGCAAACATATTTTTGGAAGTTCCTTCAAAAAAGAGAATCATATATCGGAGGTTAATTTATTGACTAATAGAATTATAAATGATGATTCGGATCATTTTAAAGCCCAGGTAAATATAATTCAAGTTTTAAGATTTTCCTACTTGGATTTCTATAGATAATGTATCAGTTTTAATAACTTTCTGTTAATAGGTTTGGTTTAACGGAAACCATTTTTTAATTTTAGCCTATACTTTTGTCTGAATAAAATTTAATAAAATGAAAAAAATATTTTCGATTTTTGCCCTTCTTCTGGTTATTATATCTCTTGAAGGTCAGTCTCCAAATAGTTTCAAATACCAGGCTATACTTCGCGACGGATCAGGATCGCCGAAAGCGAATGTTGGAGTAACTGTTGTTATTGACTTTCTCCAGGGAAGTGCAACCGGAGCATCAGTCTATACCGAATCGCATAGTGTAACAACAGCAAGTACTGGTTTAATAAATCTTGATCTGGGGTTGGGGACACCGTCAAATGGAACTTTTTCTGCGATTAACTGGGGGGCAGGAACCTTTTTTATAAAAATAACTGTTGACGGTACAGTTATGGGTACCAGCCAGCTATTAAGCGTTCCTTACGCTTTATATTCAACCAAGGCGGGAAACGGGTTCTCGGGTAATTATGCTGATCTTACAAATAAGCCTGATCTCTCGGTTGGCGCTGTTAAGAAATTAACAGTCACTGGAGAGACTACTGATATGGAAGAAGCATTGTTTGAAGTTAAGAATAAAACTGGTCAGACAGTTTTTGCTGTTTATAGTGAAGGAGTAAGAATTTACGTAGCCGACGGAAATAAAAAAGGGGCAAAAGGTGGTTTTTCAATCGGAGGGTTTTCATCTGCAAAAGCTCCGTCTCAGGACTATCTGGTTGTTAGCCCCGATTCGATTAAAATGTATCTTGATGCCGACGCAGGGAAAGCTTCAAAAGGTGGATTTTCAATTGGAGGATTTTCTTCATCAAAATCATCTGTACAGGATTTGCTTATAGTTAATCCCGACAGTATTCGTGCATATATTGACTATAATACCGGCGGAAAAGGATCCAAGGGAGGATTTTCAATTGGCGGCTTTTCTGAAGCTAAAGGTCAGGGAGATGAGTATCTGCGTGTAACCCGCGACAGTACAAGGATTTATATAAACAATACTACTTCAAAAGGATCAAAAGGAGGTTTCTCGATCGGGGGTTTCTCAGGAGCAAAAGGAGGAGGCAGTGATTATATGCTTGTTAGCCCCGACAGTACCAATTTCTATGTCAGATCGCTGGGTACAGATCTCTCATCAACATTTAATATATTATCTATTGATGAGGATCAGAAGCAGAAATCTCTTATGAAAGCTGATGCTGATACAATAGATCTTAATAGTGTGCTGACTTTACAGAATAACTTCAATGTATATGGCGATATTGGCTATACAGGAGATGCTGTTCAGATTGTGGAGCCGGTAATTACCACGGCTGAGCCATTGAATGTAACCCAGACAACAGCTGATGGAGGAGGAACTATTGTAGATAACGGAGGTTCTGCTATAATTACAAGTGGTCTCGTGTGGGGAACTTCTCCTAATCCTACAATAGTTTTGACAACAAAAACGACTAATGGCTCCGCCACAGGATCATTCAACAGTTCAATTACAGGATTAACAGCCAATACAACTTATTATGTCAGGGCATATGCCACAAACGTAAAAGGCACCAGCTATGGGAACGAATATGGCTTTACAACTACTTCAGGCGGAGCAACAGTTACAGATATTGAAGGGAACAGCTACAATACTGTGACTATCGGAACACAAACATGGATGGCTTCAAACCTGAAAACAACAAGACTTAACAATGGTATTGCAATACAAAACGTTCCTGCTGATATAACATGGAGTTCATTATCCACACCAGGATATGTATGGTATGATAATGATGCAGCAACATATCAGACAGGAAACTTTGGCGCTCTTTATAACTTCTCTGCAGTACAGACAGGCAATCTTTGTCCTGTGGGCTGGCACGTGCCGACAAATGTTGAAATGCAGACACTTTCTGATTTTCTTGGAGGTGATTTTGTGTCGGGAGGTAAACTTAAGGAGGTTGGTTTAGTAAACTGGCAGAGTCCTAATTCCGGGGCAACTGACGAAGTTGGTTTTACTGCCTTACCTGCCGGTATGCGTAGTTATATGGGACCGTTTTTCAATATTGGAGCAGGTGCAAACTGGTGGAGTTCAACCTCAATGGGTACTTCGGATGCTTACTTTTCTACAGTTTCAACCGGAACAACAGAATTCATGGTTGTTAACATGTTCAAACAGTCCGGACTTTCGGTACGATGTGTGCAGGGGCTTATGCCAGTAGTGCCTCCGACTGTCATAACAGAGCAAATAACAGAGTACGATTATTATAATGCTTCTGCCGGGGGTAATATTACAAGTGATGGAGGTGCGGCTGTTACTGCAGCCGGAGTATGCTGGAGCACTACTCCTATGCCAACCACAGCTAACAGTAAAACATCCGACATTGTATCAGCCGGGTCTTTTTCCAGTGCAATGACAGGGTTAGCACCTGGTACAACGTATTATGTAAGAGCATACGCTACCAACTCGGCCGGAACAAGTTATGGAAATGAAGTTATTGTAACAACCTGGAGTTTTTAAATAATTACAGAGACTCTTTTAAAAAGCAAAAGGTTCGGATTCCGAACCTTTTGCTTTTATTTTAATCCGCTTCTTTTAAGAAGGGCTTCAATTGATGGTTCCTTACCCCTGAAATTCAGATACAATTTATCAGGTTTCTCCTTTCCCCCTTTTTCGAGAATGTTCCGCCGAAATGACTCTGCGGTTTTCTGATTAAATATTCCTGTCTCCTGAAAATAGCTGAAAGCATCGGCATCAAGCACTTCGGCCCATTTGTAGCCATAATATCCTGCTGCATAACCTCCGCCGAAAATGTGACCGAAGGATGCACTCATATTCAGCCCCTCAACAGGCGGGAAAAGTTCGGTTTTTGACATAGCCTCTTTTTCAAATTCTGATATGGTTTTAGTTACGGGTTCCAAAATTGAATGCCATGCCATATCGAGGAGACCAAAGCTTAACTGCCTGTAACATGCGTAACCTTCATTATAAGTTGAAGCTTCTTTTATTTTGTCTACAAGGATTCCTGGAATTTTTGCTCCGGTTTCAAAGTGTGTTGCCCATTTGTCGAGCCATTCTTTTTCGAATGCGAAATTCTCCATAAACTGAGAGGGCAATTCAACAAAATCCCTTGAGACACTTGTCCCTGAAAGACTTTCATATGTGCACCTGGTAAGCATACCATGCAGTGCATGACCAAATTCATGAAGAAAGGTAGTCAGCTCGTTGAATGTAAGGAGCGATGGCCTTGTATCTGATGGTCTTGTAAAGTTTGTCACTATCGATATAAATGGCCGGGTATCAATCCCGTTTTCATTTTTCTGGTCGCGGTAGCTTGTCATCCATGCTCCGCCGCTTTTACCGGGTCGTGGATGATAGTCGAGGTATAGAATTGACAGAAAAGTATTGTCCGAATCAAATACTTCAAAAGTTTTTACCTCATTGTGGTACAGGGGAATGTTTGTTACAGCAGTGAAATTAATACCATAAAGATCTGAAGCAAGACTGAATATAGCTGATTCAACTTTTTCAAGAAGAAAATATGGTTTAAGAATTTCATCGTCAAAATCATATAGCTTCTTTTTAAGCTTCTCAGAATAAAAGGCCCAGTCCCATCGTCTTAATTTATCATTAAGTCCGCTTTCCTGTGCAAAGAGTTGAACTGTTTCAAGATCCCTGAAAGCTGCTGGTTTTGAAGCATTATACAAATCGTCGAGGAATTTCTCTACTTTATCTGCAGTATCAGCCATGCGGTCACCAAGAACCATTTCAGAAAAACTGCTGAATCCTAGAATATTAGCCAGTTCAAGTCTGAGGTTGACCATCTTAATAACATTTTGACTATTGTCAAATTCATTACCGTTATAGCCACGTTTTGAATAGGCTTTCAGCATTGTTTCGCGCAAGCTTCGCTTACATGAATATTGCATAAACGGCACATAGCTTGGATAATGAAGTGTGAATATCCAACCCTTCTTTTCTCTGCTGGTTGCCTCTTTCTCTGCTGCTTCAATCAGACTGTCATGAAGTCCTTCAAGATTTTCTTTATCAGTTATATGAAGCTCAAAAGAGTTTGTCTCTTCCAAAACGTTTTCATCGAATTTCAGAGATAGAGTAGCCAGTTCTTCTGAAATAACTCTGAATCTCTCTTTTGAGGAGCCTGAAAGACCTGCACCACCGAGTTTGAAACTTCGGTATTTCCTCTCGAGAAGGATTTTATGCTCGGTATTTAAACCGGAAGAATCTTTCTTTTCGAATAAATGATTGATTCGTTCGAAAAGTTTTTCATTCAGGGTAATATCATTTGAAAAGCGGGTAAGCAGGGGAGATATCTCCTGAATAACCGACTGAAGCTCTTTATTTGTTTCAGCACTGTTCAGGTTAAAGAGGATGGAGGTAATTTTCCCCAGCGTTTCACCTGCATTTTCGAGAGCAACAATTGTATTGTCAAAAGTGGGTGGTTCCGGGTTTTCTGAAATTACCTTAATCTCGCTGTTTGCATTCAGTATAGCCTCTTCAGCAGCGGGTTTGAAATGTTTTGTTTCAATACGATCAAAAGGCGGGGTGCAGTAGGGTGTATTCCAAGCTTCAAGTAACGGATTTGTATTTTCAGGGTTGATATTATTCATCATCTTCTTCTTCATCACTTTCTGTACCTGCAAATTTCGAGGGGTAAGGTATATTTCCTTTGGCAGCAAACCATAAAATACGGTTTAACAAATCATCGTGGCCGGAATCAACAACATCAAACTCAGGAAGCATACTCTTTTTGGCAAAGTGGAGTGTTTTTCCTGATAATTCAGAAAGTGGAGCATTCATTTCATCCAGAGGGATATTATTGGGCACAGCTATATATGGTGTCTTGTCAGGTATACTGCCAAAACAATCAAACATAGGATTTGCAATTGCATCCTGAATATTCATAGGCTGCAAACCCAGGATCTGTTCAATTGTCCTGACCATTGAAGGCTGGGTATAGTGTGTACTGTTTACTGTCTTTAATCTTGAATACGGACTGATAACCAGACTTACAGTTCTGAAAGCTGATACATGGTCCCAGCCCGACTGGGAATCATCTTCCACAACAAATATGACTGTATTTTCCCAGAAGCGGCTTTTTGTAAATGCCTCAACAATCATACCGAGTGCATAATCATTATCTGCAACCATTGCCCTTGGGGTCGGATATCCTGGTCTTAGTCCGGCTGAATGATCATTTGGAAGGGCAACAATCATAAGTTCAGGAAGCTGATCACCCGGTAATTCACTATATTTTTTAAGTTCTTTTATGAGTATATCCGCCCTCATCACATCAGAAAACTCATGGTTTCCGTAAGAAGGATAATCCTGACTGAGGATTTTTTTTACCGGTTCAATAGTTGTATGGTTTGTGAATTCTACATTCTCACCGTTCTTATATTTATTGTATACTTCAGTCCAGGTAGTCTTCTTTGGAAAAACAGGGATTGAAGCTTCTCCATAGATCCTCACGGTTTTTCCGTTTCTCATTGCATTATCCCAGATAAAACCTGTCGGTGCATATACAAGTGCATCTGTCTGAACATGAGCATAGCTTCTGAACCATGCTCTCATATTCTTCTCAATATAATCAGTTACAATTGAGGCATCTGTCCATTGATGACCCTCTGCGGAACATTTACCGGAGACATAGAAGTTATCAAGCAGTAAAAACTCCTCACTGAGTTTATGTGTATTGGGAGTAATTTCTTTTCCGTAGATGCAAAGACCCGGATCTCCGTCACCCTGTTCCATATCGCCAAGAATCTGGTCATATGTCCTGTTCTCCTTTATAATATATACTACATGTTTAAAGAGCGATGGTTCTCCGATCCTGTCAGGAACAGGTTTGGGATCTATGTTAGCCCTTGGCTTTTCCATTGCTAAAGTGGCACGCGAGAGGTCGTTAACTGCGATTACAGTATCTGTGTATGCTTTTAGTTTCTTCTTATCAGGAATCTTTATTAGCGAAACTGATGCCAGCATATGATGAGTATTATATACTGCATTTGTTGTGTTTTCATCTTTAAATCCCAGTTTTACCCCTTCAGCTTCCAGGTTACAAACAAAAAGATATCCGGTTTTGAGAATACTTACAGCAGAGGGGTATGCTCCGGTTGGGATAAATCCGGTTACAATACTTTCGGGAATTGAGGATTTAGTGGTTGCTTTTTTCCCCAGCTTTATAACCGCCAGAGCATTATCCATTCCATTTGCCACATATAATGATTTTCCATCGCGTGATAGGCAAAGGGCATTGGGTGAATCGCCAAAGAACGGGTTTATTTCAGGCTGGAGACGTATACTAATTGTTTCCGCAACGGAATCAGTTATTGTGTTAATAACAGAAACGTTATCGCTGTTTGAGTTGGTTAAATAAATATATTTTTCCTTTTTATCAGTAATTATCTCATTGGGATGCAGTCCCACAACTATCTCTTTTAATACCTTGCCGGTTGAAGGATCGATAACTGCCACACTTCCCTCTCTTGTTGAGCCACCACCTGCTTCATTATCAACTCTTGCCAGGCTCCATGGGATTCCTGCAACATTTTTGTCCCCAGATTCAGGATGTCTGCCGGCCCAGTTTGTAACGTAAAGCTTTCCTGCAGCCATTGTCATTCCGTATGGAGCAACTCCCGGATCGGCGATCCAGATTGTATCGCCAGTAATAAGATCGTGTTTAATTATTTTATTACTTCCGTTCAATGCGACGTACAGAACATTACGGAGAGCTTCTTTTCGGATAAGAATTTCATTCGGTAGGGCCATCTCGGTACTCTTATCGGCTTTATATTCAAATTTCTTTCCGAATTCAGCAACCTCCCCATTCCATGTGGCTGACACAACAAATGATCTTTTATTAATGCCTATAGCACTCCAGTAAATTTCTGGCAATTTTCTTTCCTGGTGCCATATAATCCCCGAAAAAGTGTTCATGCCTCCTTTAAGTTCAGGAAGGTCATTAAGTTTAAGTGTGTACTTAATAGTATTATCTATAGTACTTATAAATACAATACTAAATCGCTCCTCAACTGCAATCCATTTCCCGTCAGGAGAAACGGCAGCATCGAGGGCATGGTTTTCAAGAGATTCATCTCCGAAGAAAATCTGTATTCCTGCGGGTTGAATCATCCTGTTGTAAGGCAGTGTAGTACGTGCAGGATTTAGTTGTGCCGGATCAAAAGAATTCTGAGAGTATCCGTTTAAACATGCAGATAATAACAGAGATGCGAATATAAATCTGTATTTCATATTTTCCTCCTTATATAAGAAAGAGGCTGCCTGGAATCCGGGCAGCCTCTTACATAATTTATTTTTCAGAAAGGAAGATCGCTTAATTCATCATTTTCAGGTGGTATATCTTCAAGAGTTGTATTAGAAGATACATTCTGATCCCTTCCCTGAGAAGCTTTTTCGATTTTCCAGGCATCAAGATTTGTGAAATAGTTGATCTTGCCATCTCGCTCCCACTTATTTCCTTTCAGGTTAAACCATATTTTCACATCTTCATTCAGGTACGATTCGTTGATGAGGTCGCATTTATCCTGAATAAGCTGGAATTTAATGTAGTCTATAAATACAGCGGTACCGCCTGTCTCTTTTTTTTCAATAACAAACTCACGTTTCTTGAATTTGTCACTAACCTGATTTACAGGAGATATATCTATAACCTTTCCGGTAATTTCGAATGCCATTTGTTTCTATTCTTCGTGGATTACTATTTTATCTATTTTATCTCCCTGACGGATCTGATCGATTACATCAAGTCCTTCAGTTACTTTACCAAAGCAGGTGTGTTGTCTGTCGAGATGTTTTGTATTTGTACGGCTATGGCAAATAAAAAACTGTGAGCCGCCTGTATTTCTTCCGGCATGTGCCATAGAAAGTACTCCACGGTCGTGGTATTGATTACCGCCTGTAAGTTCACAGTCTATCTTATAACCAGGACCTCCGGTTCCTACCCTTGGGTCGCCGGGACTTTTAGAAAAAGGACATCCTCCCTGTATGACAAAATCGGGAAGAACCCTGTGAAAAGCAAGCCCGTCGTAATACCCTTTTTTTGCCAGGGTAATAAAGTTCTCAACAGTTTTTGGAGCATCAGCTTCAAAGAAACTGACCTTCATATTCCCTTTCGGGGTTTGTATTTCTGCTGTTACCATATTATTGTACAATTTCAAGAAGCTCAACCTCAAAAATAAGAGTTGAATATGGTTTTATAACCTCGCCTGCTCCGGTAGCACCGTAAGCTATTGACTGAGGAAGATAAAGTTTGAATTTTGAACCTACTGGCATTATCTGAAGTGCTTCTGTCCAGCCTGCAATTACTCCGCCAACAGGAAACTGTGCCGGCTCATTTCTTTTGATCGATGAGTCAAATTCAGTACCATCGATAAGTGTACCCGCATAATGAACTTTTACAGTACTCTCGGGAGTAGGTTTTGGTCCGGTTCCCATTTTTATAACTTCATACTGAAGACCGCTGGCAGTTGTAATAACGCCTGTTTTTTCTTTATTTGTAGCAAGAAATGCTTCATTCTGCTGTATATATTCTTTGAAAACCTCTCTGTCAAGAATTGCCTTCTTCTCAGCTTTTTCAGCTTCTCTTGCAGTAACAAATGTCCTAATGAATTGCATGGCTACATCATCTGTCATAACAGCTTTTCCCTCCTTACCATCAATCATAGCTTTTGCAACAAGTATAGGGTTTAACACAAGACTATCCTGACTTAGAGCGTTATAATTAACGATTCCGAAAGCATACGACAGTGAATCTTCCTGATTTGTGATTTTTGCATTTTTAACAGCACTGGTTCCACAAGAGCCAAGTATTAAGGCTATTACAGTGGTCATAATAATTAGTCCCTTCATTTTCATACTATCTATTTTTAATTTTAAAATTTCCGCTAAGATAATACTTTGAGCAAAGCAAAAAAGGCATAGAAAAAATTAATTTCAAATTTTTACAGCTCTGGTAATCTGTCTTTTCCCCGGAGGGCCGGGAAGAAGGTTCACCTCAAATCCGCATTCTTTGAGATTCCGTTTGACTTCTCCCTTTGCAGAATATGTAACTAATATTCCTCCCTTATTAGTAATATCTGATATAGATTTAAATATACCCGGAGTCCACATTTCAGGTTGTTTCTCCGGACCGAATGCATCAAAATAGATCAGATCATAATTACCTGATGGCTTATTTGCTGTAAGATCTGATTTTATTTTTTTGATTGTGAAGTTCTTACATATTGTTGTGGGCGAATTCCAGGGTGCATAGTGTATAAGGTTAAAAATCTTTTTCCCCTCTTTGCCGGCAAATTCAGAATGATTGAGCGACCATATCAGGTCTTCATGAACGGGATATTTTTCGATGGCGGTATAAATAACCTGCCTTTCTCCATTCATACTTCTTATTGCAGTAAGAAGGGCATTAAGCCCGGTTCCGAACCCGACTTCGAATATGTTCACCGGGTTTGAAGTGCAGGTATCAAAACCATTCTTAATAAATATGTGTTCTGATTCCTGTACAGCTCCGTGTATTGAATGGTAATGATCGTCCAGTTCCGGTACATATATGGTATGCGATCCGTCGGATGTTTTAATTAGTTTATTCATTTTTTATAAGTTAGATATTATCTTTTTTAGTATCTCAATTGGTGCAGGAGGTCCCTCGCTACCGCTCGGGATGACAAGTTTTTTCTATTCAGGGGGGAGGGAAGCAGGGGCGTGAAACGCCCCTGCTTCCCTCCCCAAAACCTGACCACTAAATACAATGTCATCCTGAACGGAGCGAAGGATCTCCTAAATGGTATGCGAGGAATCTCATAGAACTTTTTTCTTTAAAGGTATTGTATTATATTTATTCGCTGAATTAAATCTTATTTTTGATTTTCAAAACGGAATTAATAAACTATAACCTTAAAGATGAAAACAAAACATTCAAGACGCGATTTTTTAAGAGTAGGCGCTGCCGGAGCTCTTGGTGCTATTGTACTGTCACAGTACGGTTGTAAAACAGGAGGGAATCCTGCAGCTGCAACTGCAGTTCCTGCCACACCTGTTGATCCGAAATCTTTTGGACTGGCTCTTCAGTTATATACTATTCGCGATGCGATGGGAACTGATGTTGTTGGTTCCTTGAAAAGGGTTTCAGAAACAGGCTTTAAATATGTTGAACTTGCCGGTTATTCTGATGGAAAATTCTATGGCTATGAACCAGTTGAATTTAAAAAACTGGTGAATGATCTTGGTATGGAGATACTTAGCAGTCATACTCAGGTTGAAGCTGCAGGAATTACGCTTGACAATGCAAAAAAAATGGCTGAAGACCATGCAAAACTGGAAGTTAAATATTGCCTGCAGCCATGGATTGTTGAAGAAGAACGTAATTCTATTTCAAAATATCAGAAAATGTGTGCTGACTGGAATAAAGTCGGCGGAATAATGAAGCAGAATGGAATCCAGTTCGGATATCATAACCATAATTTTGAATTTGCCACAGTTGAAGGGAAGGTACCTTTTATCGATGTTTTTATGGTAGAACTCGATAAGGATTTGGTAACCATGGAACTTGATATGTTCTGGACAACTAAAGCAGGTATTAATCCGGTTGATCTGATTAAGAAATATCCCGGCCGTTTCCAGCTTTTCCATATGAAAGATATGTATACAAACGAAGCCCCATTCTTTACAACAAACGGGGTTAAGGATTTTGCTCCTGTGGGAGAGGGTGTTATTAATTTCAAGGAGATACTTGCTGCCAGAGAAATAGCAGGCAATAAATATCTTGTTGTTGAACAGGATCAATCAAGAGATGGTGATCCATTTGGCGATATTAAGAAAAGTATCACCAACCTGACAACAAAAATTCTGGTGTAAGAACCAATTTGACTTTGTCTTATATGAACCCGGACCAATTGTCCGGGTTTTTTATTGATTTTGCTGGAAAACTTCTTAATCAAATTAGAGAATTGTTTAGGAGATCCCTCCCCTCCATGAAAAATTGAATCTGTCATCCCGAACGAAGTGAGGGATCTCATCATAATTTTGAAAAAATCCGCCAAAATTTTCAAACAGGTATAACCGATATAACCATAAAAAGGGATACTTTCAATACATAGTACCCAATAATCATCTTAAATATTTATATTTGTGAACACTTTTAGATGAATTCGGTTTTACAATTGATGAAGATTAAAATGAAACTTCTGAGGATTTTATCATTACTGGTTGCTGTTCTGGCGATCAATCTTCATATGGTTATCCCTCACGATCATCATCAGGCTGAGCTATTTACGGTCAGCGGTGATGACTGTCCGGCATCTCACAGTGAAACCGGACATAATTCCGGTCTTCCGGTTCATTGCAATGCATTTAATGACCTTGCCTCAGAAAAGACAATAATTCCAGTTCTCGTAAGAAATGTGGAATGCAAATTTTTTCTTAAAGTCCGGGCATTTGATCTGGATGAACTCTGCCTCTGCAACTTCAGAGCTGACTTGCCTGAACTGTCCTCTGCCGGATATTATTCTGAATGTCAGGTCATAACACTTCTCCGGGCTCCTCCTTCTATTATCTGATTATTTTACTTACTGTTCATTACCTGTGGAAGACCATCTTACAGCAGGATTTGTGATTCAGTATTAAAAACATGATTTTCAGGATTGAAATAATATAAATAATATATGTTAATTAATTAACAATAATGATAAACCGGATTATCAGTTTCTCAATAAGAAACAAATTTATTGTCATACTCTTCGTACTTGCTCTTATTGGATGGGGGACATATTCACTTTCCCGGTTACCGATAGATGCTATTCCTGATATCACAAATAATCAGGTTCAGGTTATCTCACTGGCACCGTCACTTGCAGTACAGGAGGTGGAGAGCTTCATTACCGCGCCAATTGAAGTTGCAGTTGCAAATATTCCTGATATAATCGAGCTCAGATCTATCTCACGGCTTGGACTTTCTGTAATTACTGTTGTATTCGAAGACGGAGTTGATGTTTACTGGGCACGTCAGCAGCTGACCGAGCGGCTGAAAGAAGCCGAAGAATCAATACCTGAAGGGCTGGCAAAGATCTCACTTGCACCTATCTCTACAGGACTTGGCGAAATCTTCCAGTATCGCCTGGCAGTGGAAAAGGGTTATGAAAAAGAATTTAACCCGATGGAACTCAGGACAATTCAGGATTGGATTGTGCGCCGCGAAATGCTCGGTACAGAAGGCGTGGCAGATATTAATAGCTATGGAGGGTTTGTAATGCAGTATGAGATAGCAGTTAATCCTGAAAGATTAAGAGGGATGAAACTCTCGCTTACTGATATATTTAAAGCTCTGGAGAATAATAATGAAAATACGGGCAGTGCTTATATTGATAAAAAGCCTAACGCCTATTTTATAAGAGGTATCGGACTTGTAAAATCTCTTGAGGATATTGAAAAGATTGTTGTGAAAGCAACTTCCTCAGGCATACCTGTACTAATCAGAGATATAGCTACTGTACAGTTTGGAAGTGCGACAAGGTATGGTGCTTTTATTGTTGATACAACAGAAGCAGTGGGAGGTGTTGTTATGATGCTGAAAGGTGCAAATGCGCACCAGGTGATTGACAACGTGCAGGAACGGATTGCTTCAATACAGAAATCACTTCCTAAGCAGGTAAAAATTGAGCCATTTTTAAACCGGTCAGACCTTGTCGGACGGTCTATTGGCACAGTTTCTAGAAACCTTATTGAGGGTGCACTGATTGTAATTTTTATTCTTGTTTTACTGCTTGGAAATATGAGGGCCGGGCTTATTGTTGCATCGGTAATCCCCCTGGCAATGCTGTTTGCTGTTTCAATGATGAATCTTTTCGGAGTCTCTGGTAACCTGATGAGTCTGGGTGCAATCGATTTCGGATTAATTGTCGACGGCGCTGTAATAATAGTGGAAAGTGTGGTGTCGCGCATTAATATGAGATATCGCAATCACGAAAGTATTGTCAGGCTCACACAGAAACAGATGGATGAGGAGGTTTATCAGGCATCGGGCAGAATAAGAACCGCTGCAACATTCGGTGAAATAATTATTTTGATTGTTTATATGCCGATTCTTTTTCTGGTGGGGATCGAAGGGAAAATGTTCGGACCAATGGCACAGGTAGTCACTTTTGCAATTATGGGTGCCTTCTTTCTTTCCCTTACTTATGTTCCAATGGCTTCAGCTCTCTTTCTGAGTAAAAACACAGTACATAAGAGACATTATTCTGACAGATTAATGGATTGGTTTCAAAAGGTCTTTACTCCGATGATCTTGTTTGCACTTAAGCGCAAACTCCTGGTTTCAGCAGGTGCAATAGCTCTGTTTCTGTTCAGTCTCTTTTTATTCAGTCGGCTCGGAGGTGAATTTATACCCCAGCTTGAAGAGGGAGACCTGGCTGCCGGAGTTATTACCCTTCAGGGCGGTTCGCTGACAAATACCGTAGAACAGGTTATAAAAGCCAATAAGATCCTTCTTGAGAATTTTCCTGAAATAAAACACGCTGTCTGTAAAATTGGAGCTGGTGAAATTCCAACCGATCCTACACCAATGGAAACAGGTGACTATATCATTACATTAAAGGAAAAAGATGAATGGACTTCGGCTGAAACACGCGAAGAGCTTATTGCCCTTATGGAGGAAAAACTAATCCCTCTGGCGGGAGTAAAATTCGAATTTCAGCAACCAATACAAATGCGCTTTAATGAACTTATGTCGGGATCGAAACAGGATATAGGTATTAAGATATTCGGTGACGACCTTGATGTCTTAGCTGAAAAGGCAGCTGAAGTGGAAAGTATTATTTTGTCAATAGGTGGTGTGGAAGATATTAATGTTGAGAAGGTTACAGGGCTTGCCCAGATCCAGGTAGAGTATAACCGTGATCGTCTGGCTCAATATGGCCTGTCAGTTACGGATGTAAATCAGGTTTTACGGGCTGCCTTTGCCGGAAGCCAGGCAGGGGTTGTGTTTGACGGAGAAAAACGGTTCGGCCTAGTTGTTCGGCTCGACAAAGATTACAGGCAGAGTCTTGATGATGTTAAGAATCTTACTGTTGCCCTTCCCGACGGACATCAGATCCCTTTCGATCAGTTAGCAGATATTTCAATTAAATCCGGTCCTGCCCAGGTTTCACGCGAAAATACAAAGAGAAGGATTACGGTAGGATTTAATGTCAGGGGCCGCGATATTCAGACAGTTATTAAGGATGTTAAAGCTGAGATTGACAGGAAAATAGAGATACCGGTTGGTTATTATATTTCTTACGGTGGTCAGTTTAAAAACCTTGAAGCTGCACAGAAAAGGCTGTCCATTGCTGTTCCGGTAGCACTAATAATGATATTTGTTCTACTTTATTTTACATTTAATTCTGCAATGCAGTCATTGCTTATCTTTACAGCTGTTCCTATGTCGGCGATTGGCGGTGTATTTGCACTTTGGATGCGGGGTATGAATTTTTCAATCTCGGCCGGTGTTGGATTTATTGCACTTTTCGGAGTTGCCGTACTAAACGGAATTGTGTTGATATCTGAGTTTAACAGGCTTGAAAGTGAGGGTGTTACAGATGTTACTGAGAGGGTCATTAAAGGGCTGAAAACAAGATTGCGCCCTGTAATAATTACTGCTGCCGTTGCCTCCCTCGGATTTTTACCGATGGCTTTGTCAACCTCAGCAGGTGCCGAGGTACAGAAACCTCTTGCAACGGTTGTTATAGGCGGATTAATAACAGCTACAATATTAACTTTAATTATACTGCCAGTGTTTTACGTAATAATTTCATCAGGGAGCCTGAGAAAAAGATTGAGTAAAAAAATCAGTCATAAACCGGCTTTAATTCTTCTGTTATTATCAGTGACCTCTTTCTCAGCAAATATGTATGGTCAGGTTAAAAGAACTGTTAGCCTTCAATCCGCAATCCAAACAGCTCTCGACAGCAACCTGTCTGTTAAATCGGCTTCGTACTCAGTTGACATGAAAAAGGCAATGAGGGGCTCATCGCTGGATCTGCCGAAAACAAATTTTGCTGGGGAGTACGGAAGGATAAATTCATATACATATGATAATAGTTTTACTATTTCACAGTCGTTTGAATTCCCGTCGGTATATATAAATAAATATAAACTGGCTGATGCAAATATTAAGGGCAGTGAAATTCAGTATACCGCTTCAAAACTGGAAGTTGCTACACGGATAAAGCAGGTATACTGGCAGTATGTTTTCCTTATGGCAAAACAGAAGCTGCTTGTCTATCAGGATAGCATCTTTTCAGGTTTCCTTCGTGCTGCCGAATTAAGGGCAAAAGCTGGAGAGACAAATCAGCTGGAAAAGGTAACTGCCCGTTCGCAGAGTCTTGATATAAAAAATCAGCTTTTCCAGGTAACTTCTGATCAGGGTATATTGAGCAGAAACCTTATGTTGCTGCTAAACTGCCGTTATCTGCCAGTTCCTGAAGAAAAAGATTTACATAGAATTGAATTTGTAACAGCTCCTGACAGTGCGTCTGTTGAACAGAATCCTGCATTATCATTATCCAGGCAGCAGGTGGAAATATCTGCAATTGAGAAAAAACTTGAAAGCAGCAGAGCTCTTCCGGATCTAAATCTGGGGTTTTTCAGTCAGACAATGATTGGCTTCCAGGATATTGACGGCTCACAACTTTACTTTGGACCTGAAGACAGATTTACAGGAGTTCAGGCCGGGATCTCAGTACCAATCTGGTTCAAGCCATATACATCGAGGGCAAAAGCTGCAAAGATTAATGAAAATGCAGCACGTGCCAATGCAGAAAACCTAAGCAAATCAGTAACAGGAAGTTATTATTCATTGCTGGAAGAGATCACTAAGTACTCGTCGAGTGTTGATTACTACGAAAAGCAAGCGGTTCCGGAAGCCGATCTTATAATTGAACAGGCGATGAAAAGTTATAAAGCCGGAGCCCTTGATTATCTTGATTACGTTCTCACCCTGAACAGGGCATTAACAATCAGACAGAATTATCTTGATGCACTTAATAATTATAATCAGACAATCATTTCACTTGACTATTTAACTGGCAAAATATTTTAAAAAAAAAGTTATGAAAAAATTATTCTATATACTGTTTTCAATCAATTTCATTTTAGCCGTTTATTCGTGCAATTCCGGCAGTAAATCCACAATAGAATCAGAGGAGGTTGAAGTACTTCCTGAGGATATTGTCGAATTGCGTGATGATCAGATTTTGCTGGCCGGAATTCAGACAGGCCGGGTGGAGATGCGCTCTGTTAGCAATACTATAAAGGTTAACGGGATCGTTTCAGTAGCGCCCAAGAATCAGGCCACTGTGTGTATGCCTCTTGGTGGGTTTATCAAAAGCACAAGCCTCTTACCCGGAAACGAAGTAAAAAGAGGTCAGACGCTTGCCATAATTGAAAATCAGGATTTTGTTGACATTCAGCAAAATTACCTTGAAGCTAAAAATAAGCTTGTTTTTGCAGAAGCAGAGTTTAACAGGCATACGGATTTGTACAAGGATGATGTATATTCCGAGAAAAATGTTCAGCAGGTTACTGTTGATTTTAAAAACCTAAAGGCATTGGTAAGATCACTTGAACAGAAGTTAATGCTGATAGGTATAAATCCTGATAATCTTACAGAGAATAATATCAGTAATCAGGTAAATCTTGTTTCTCCTATAAACGGATATCTGAAAGCAGTTAATGTAAATATCGGGAAATATGTTTCATCAACAGATATCCTCTTTGAAATTGTAAACAGCAATCAGCTTTTTCTTGAACTCACATTGTTTGAAAAAGATGCCTATAAAGTTGTACCGGGACAGAAAATTAAATTTTTCATTAATAATGAATCTGAAACGCACGATGCAGTTATTTCGCAGACCGGCAAGTCAATAAGTAATGACAAGACTTTCAGAGTATATGGGACTGTAATTAGTACATGTAAAAATATATTGCCCGGGATGTATGTTAACGCCCTGATTGAAGAATCGGATCTGAAGGTTACAGCTGTGCCATCAGAGGCAGTGGTTAGTTTCGATGATAAAGATTATATTTTTATTTTCGACAAAGAAAAGGAAGAGGACGGGAAACCATTTATCGAATACAGGATAATTGAGGTAACAAAGGGAGTTACTTCAGCTGGTTATACAGGGATAACCCTGCCAGATGGTTTTGATTTCAGTAACGCAAAGGTAGTGGTGAAAGGTGCATATAATCTCCTTTCTGCCAAGAAGAATGCCGGGGAGATGGCTTGTTAGTTACTACAGCACGATGAGATCCTTCGTTCCGTTCAGTATCTGCAGCTTTTAGCAGGGACTTTACTACCTGTTGACGGCTCCCGCTTAGGGCGGGATTAAAAATGGCATTGGATAATAAATAATAATGGTTAATGACTGGAAATCAAAGTAGTAGATTTTTTGATTTAATGAACAGGTTCGGTGCTGAATGTGAGCCCTTTTTATTCATTATTGATTTTGAGATGAAGCATCCTGAGATCTATAGTCTGAATTCTGTTCCTCCGGGTATTAAATATTCCACACCTCTTTTTACAAATTGTAATTCCGGCTTTTTTAACAATAGAGTTGTTTCTTTAAATCCTGAGCCTGTTTCTTTCAGCAGTTATTCAGAGGCGTTTAAAAAAGTACAGGATAATATCCGAATGGGGAACAGTTATCTTGTCAACCTTACTTTTCCGACTCCTGTCTCATCCGAAATCTCTTTGGAAGAGATCTTTAATTCAAGCAGTGCAAAATATAAACTTATGTATCATGATGAGTTTATTGTTTTTTCACCTGAAATATTTGTAAGGATAGAGAAAGGCATCATCAGCTCATTTCCAATGAAAGGGACTATAGATGCGTCTGTGAGTAATGCTGAGGCAGTACTTCTGGGTGATGTAAAAGAGGAAGCAGAACATGCCACAATAGTTGATCTTATAAGAAATGATCTGAGCAAAATAGCTGAAAATGTTACTGTTACAAAATACAGATATGTTGACACTATCAAAACATTTACAGGAGAATTATTGCAGATCAGCTCAGAGATAACAGGAAGCCTTCAAAATGGTTATGAAAAACGCTTAGGCGACATATTGAATGCACTGCTTCCTGCAGGTTCAGTTAGCGGGGCCCCCAAAAAAGAGACCCTGAGAATAATTAAAGAGAGTGAGAAAATTGATAGGGGTTGGTACACTGGTATCTTCGGTGTGTATGATGGAAAATCACTTGACAGCGGTGTTATGATAAGGTTTATTGAAAAAAACGGGAAAAATCTGTTTTTCAGAAGTGGCGGCGGAATAACATCAATGAGCAATTCAGAAAAAGAATACGATGAACTAATTTCAAAGATCTATGTCCCTGTTGGTTGAATCCATAAAGGCGGTTGATGGTAAGTTGTTGAATATCAGCTTTCATAATGAGCGAATGATCAGGACTTTATATATGATTTTCGGCATCAAAAGCAAATACAGGCTCGAAGAACTGATAAATGTTCCCGACATTGCTTCAACAGGGATCTTTAAATGTCGTGTTTTATATGATAACCGATCAGTTAAAAGTGAGTTTTTACCATATTCACTAAGGAGCGTAAAGACACTTAAACTGGTGAACGGTAATGAAGTATGTTATCCTTATAAGTATACTGACAGAAGTAAGATTAACAAGTTATTTGAAATGCGTGGGGAATGTGATGATATCATAATAGTCAGGAACGGAATGATCACAGATTCATCTTATTCAAATCTGGTTTTCAAAGATAAAAACGGAGACTGGGTAACTCCTTCTTCTTATCTCTTACCCGGCACTAAAAGGGCCTTCCTAATGAAAAACAGAATGATAACTGAGCAGGAAATCTCAACAGCAGATATAAAGAAATATTCTGAAGTGAAACTGATAAATGCGATGATTGATATTGAAGATACTTTCGGAATTCCTATTGAGAATATTTGCCCTATGCCATCACCAGTTTGAATCATACCACGATCTTACATCAGTGGCATTCATTCCTGCTTCAATAGCTGCCTCAATACCAAGATCACCGTCCTCAAAAACTTCAATGTATTCCGGATCGACACCCATAAGTTCGGCACATTTTAGAAATGTCTCAGGATGTGGTTTGAAATTTTTAACATCATTCGCAGTAATAACGATATCGAAATACTGCCGGATGTCTGCTACTTTCATTGTACGCTCAACAGCTTCGCGGTGACCTCCGGTTCCCACAGCCATCGGCATCTTCCCATAATATTTTTTTACAATTTCTACAACAGGAATAACAGGTTTAACAAGATGCTGGTCTTTAAAAAATTCGTTTAGTTTCTCCTCAATTATCTGATCGGCAGTAACTATGCCGCTCAGATTACACATTTTGATAATCTCTTCAGCTATCATCCATCCGGGGCTGCCTGTATGCTTTCTCAAAAATGCAGTATCTATATCTGCGCCAAATTTTTTACAGGCCACTTTCCATCCTTTAAAATGATAGGGCATTGTATCAGCAAGAGTACCATCAAGGTCAAAAATAAGGCCCTTTATTCCGGGTTTTATGTCGTATTGCATTTTTTTTATTTGAGCGACAAAGTTAAAAAGATTTCTGATTGAAGAAAATGTGCCTCAAATTAAGCCTGTCTGATTGGATAAAGTAGTATATTGTGTTTTTCATTTATCGGAGTATTTTTTGTTTTATTTCTTCGGTACTTATAGTTTATCTTTTAATTAATATATGTCTGCCGCATCTGATATTACTGGAAAAACCAGGGAAGAGCTTCTGAAGCTTCACAGGGCTGTCGAGTCTTCTTCTGAAGCAATATTTATGACTGATCTTGAAGGTACTATTATTTATATCAACCCTTCTTTTACTACACTTTATGGTTTTTCTGCCGATGAGGTTGTTGGTAAATGCACCCCGCGTATACTCAAAAGCGGTACCATGAACCCTGAGAACTATCAATACTTCTGGCAGACTATTCTGAGTAAAAAAGAGGTAAAGGGGGAATTGATAAATAAGACCAAAGATGGAAGGTTAATTACAGTCGAGGGTTCAGCAAATCATATTTTAAACGATAGTGGCGATATTATAGGTTTTATAGGTGTTCAGCACGATATAACAGATAGAAAAAAAATAGAAGCTGCTCTGAAGCGAAGTGAGGAATTATTCAGAAAAGCATTTATGACAAGTCCTGATGCTGTTAATATTAACAGACTATCTGATGGAATGTTTGATTCGGTTAATAATGGTTTCACAAAAATATTGGGATATTCCGCTGAGGAGGCTATCGGCAAAACTTCTTATGAATTGAATATCTGGGAAACCATTGAAGAAAGGAATACTCTGGTTAACAAAATCAAAGCTGAAGGCAGAGTTGAAAACTTTGAGGCAGTTTTCAGAAATAAGGATGGGAGGTCAATTTCCGGATTGATGTCAGCTTCTTTAATAGACCTTGACGGAGTTCCTCATATTCTCAGTATTACAAAGGATATTTCATTACGAAGGAGTATTGAAAAGAAGTTTGAAAATGAACAATTTCTTGTAAATGCCCTAATGAATAATCTTCCTGATCATATCTATTTTAAAGATCTGGAAAGCAGATTTATCAGGAATAACAAATCTCATATTGAGTCATTTGGATTAACCTCACCTGATCAGCTTTTAGGTAAATCAGACTTCGATTTTTTTACTAAAGAAGCTGCTCAGCAGGCTTTTGAAGACGAACAAAATATTATCAGAACCGGAAATCCGGTTATTAAGGAAGAAAAACTGACAAGAAAAGATAAATCAGATGTATGGTTTTCTGCATCAAAATTCCCTTTGCGGGATGATGAGGGAAAAATCATTGGAACGTTTGGAATTTCGCGTGATATCTCAATTCATAAAAGACTTGAACTTGAAAACCAGATTAACTATGAGATTACACAGGGTATAACCACAACTTCGAATCTCGATGAGCTTCTCAAATTGATTCATACTTCACTCAGAAAGGTTGTTTATGCTGATAATTGTTTTGTGGCACTTAATGATCCGGCATCCGGGTTGTTCAGTTTCCCATATTTTGTAGATAAATACGATACTGTCCCGTCTCCGACGTCTATGGGAAAAAGTTGTTCATCTTATGTATTCCGCAATGCCAGACCTCTTCTTTTGACTCAGACAATATTCGATTCCCTCGTAGCGCAAAAGGAAGTTGAACTTGTTGGTTCAAATTCCCCTTCATGGATAGGTGTTCCTTTGCAAACTCCTTCAAAGGTTATCGGTGTACTTGTACTTCAGAATTATGAAGACGAAAACGTTTATTCCGAAGGTGATGTGAAATTTTTAACATCGATAGGTAGCCAGATAGCGTTTGCAATTGAACGAAAACAGGCTGAAACATCACTTTTTGAGAGAGAACGAGACCTTAATGAATCACAGAAAATAGCCGGACTGGGAAGTTATAATCTGGATTTCAAAACCGGAAGGTGGACAAGCTCTGCAATACTGGATTCTATCTTTGGGATTGATTCGGGTTATGACAGGTCAGTAAATGCCTGGACTGAATTAATTCATCCTGAGTGGAGGGAAATTATGACCAACTATCTGGAAAATGAAATAATCAGGAATAAATTAAAGTTCGATAAAGAATATAAAATTGTCCGCAGGAATGATGATGCAGTTCGGTGGGTACATGGCCAGGGTGAATTGTTTTTTGATTCCCAAAACCAGGTTTCTAAAATGGTGGGCTCTATAATGGATATCACCGTCAGAAAAGAGGCAGAAGAAGAAATTAAGGTTAAGAATGAGCTTCTTCAGACTGCCAATGCTGAGAAAGATAAATTCTTCTCCATTATTGCACATGACCTTCGCGGGCCATTAAGCTCGTTTGTGGCTGCTACTCAGATTATTACTGATGAAATTCAGACTTTAAACACTGAAGAGATCAGAGAAATTACAGGAAGTATGAAAAGTTCAGCTACAAATATCTACAGTCTGCTTGAAAATTTGCTTGAGTGGTCGAGGTTAAGAAGGGGTGGAGTGGATTTTGTACCTGTAAAGATTAATCTGAATACAACAATTGATGATTGTTTAAGTGTTTTTTATGAATCTGCCAGAAAGAAACAAATAGAATTAAAGCAGTCAGTTGCAGGACATCTGGAAGTGTATGCCGATAAACACATGTTCGATGCAATATTAAGAAATCTCATTTCAAATGCCATTAAATTTACAGTTCCAGGAGGTAAGGTAACTGTTGATGCTTTTTTAAATAGTGAGAATTTTCTTGAAGTGAGGATCATTGATTCCGGAATCGGGATGACCCCTGAATTAAAAAATAAACTTTTTCAAATGAATGAAAAGACTAACAGACCAGGTACAGCTGGTGAACAGAGTACCGGCCTGGGTTTACTGCTTTGTAAGGAATTTGTTGAGAAGCATGGAGGCAAAATTTGGGTTGAAAGTGAAGTTGGAAAAGGGAGTACTTTTACTTTTACAATTGGTAATAATTTTTAAAGTAATGTCTTTTGTCAATTTTAATTATTAAATTTATTAGCTGGGTATATATCAGAAACTTGCTAATATTGCGAGATTAAAATTGTGATAGTAATAGTTTGCTTTCTTTATAATTAACTAAATGACTATAACCGGAAAATTTCAGGATTATAGTAAGGACCAACTTATTAGTGAGTTGAATGAGTTGCAGTCTAAATATAATGAATTGAACTCTACTTTTCAGAATGACAGTTCTGAAAAAAAACTCATTGAAGAAAATCTTATTCTTCGGACTTTATTTTTGTCAACCCTATATAAGTATGCAATTGATTTGGGCGACCTTGAGGGTGAAAAACTGTACCAGTTCATTGTAGACCAGTTCAGGGAATTGTTTAAAGTAAGAGCCGTATGGATATCAACTTATCATCCTGCCAGTGCCAATACAGTAAACAAATTCCGGACACCTGTAACAGATTCATCATATGCCCTCATGATGAATAATGTATTAAACCCTTTTTCTTCACTTCATGAATTGACATTTGGATATATCCCTCAAATTATCAGTTCAGCTATCGAGAAAACCCTAAAAACAGGTTGGTTCCTGGGTATTTCACTTATTGATAAGGGAAATTTGTATGGGACTATGGTTGTTGCCGGTAATATAGGACAGGAACTGCCTGAAAAAGACTTAATTAATCTGTTTGCACAGCTTACATCTAATACAATAAGAAGAAAACAGACTGAAGAAAAACTT